>Ga0256372_1000001_pt1 | contig 37170 bp, 63 predicted proteins | sample SI3LviralmetaG_FD_190081 | JGI IMG/M metagenome (GOLD analysis project Ga0256372, IMG submission 190081) | Sea-ice brine viral communities from Beaufort Sea near Barrow, Alaska, United States - SI3L | ecosystem: Environmental > Aquatic > Marine > Coastal > Brine | place: USA: Alaska | collected...
TTAAAAGGCTCAAAGGTTGACAAGGTTAAAGTTGAAGTATCAGAGCAGGAAGAAAACGAAGCACAAAACCCAGAGTTACCAGCAACGTTTGATATTAAGTTTCGTGTTACCACTGAAAAGCAAAAGGTATGTATTATCAATGTGCCTACTGAATTGTTTCTTATTACTCGTAACGCTAGAAGCTTAGAAGATGCTGAACTAGTTGGTGATAGAGTTCGAAAGACTCGCGGTGAATTATTAAGCGAAGGCTTTAAACGTGAACTAATAGACGAATTATCAACGGTTGACGAAGAAGATAACCGTACATCTGATATCGACGCTGTTCGTAATCGTGACCAAGGCGGCGCTAACTTTGATACAAACATAAATAACTGGGCTTCACAGAATGTGGAGATATCAGATTTATACGTTAAGGTTGATTTTGATGGTGACGGTATTGCTGAACGTAGACATGTAATGATTTCAGGCAACAAGGTACTAGTCAACGAATACTTTAACCATGTGCCTTACGCTTCATTATCAGCAATCTTAATGCCTCATAAGGCCATTGGTCGCAGTCGTGCAGAAGTCACTTATCCTTACCAGTTACAGAAGACAGCATTACAGCGAGGAATAAATGATAATATTTATATGGTTAATAATCCACGTAACGTTGTTCATCCTGATGTTGACCTTGATGACATGCTTACTGTTCGCACTAACGGTATTGTACGCATGGACGAAGATACTCAAGTGTTACCGGGCAATGCAGTCTTTCCTTTACAGATTCCGTACATTGGTCAGCAAGCGTTACAAGTAATTCAATATGTTGATCAATCAAGAGCGCAAACAACAGGCGCACTATTACCCAATCAAGGCTTAGATGCTGACAAGTTAAACCAAGAGACGGCAACACGTTTTCAAGGCGTTAAAGATTCATCAGATGCTAAGATTGAACTGATTGCTCGTAACTACGGTGAGACAGGATTTAGAAAGCTTTACGAAGGTATCGCTTGGTTGGTATCTCGCTACCAAAACACAGAGACAGAGTTTAGAGTGTTAGGTAAAGCATTAACTGTTAACCCTAAAGCATGGAAGTATTCGCACTATGTACAATCTAACGTTGGCCTAGGTGCTGGCGATAATGAAAAATCACTTGAAACATTACAGGGTATCTATGGCATTCAGCAATCTCTTTCACAGCAAGGTTCAACACTGGCTGATGAAGCAAAAGCATACAACACTTTAAGCCGTATCATTCAGGGTTCAGGCTTTCCTCGTGTTAGTGAATTCTTTAATGACCCTGAAGAGCCAGCAGAAACACTCAAGGCTGAGAACGAAATACTTAATAAAATGGTTGTTCAATTACAAGAGCAAACACAAGCAATGCAAAATCCTTTAGCTGAAGCTGAGCAGATTAAGCAGCAAGCATTCTTAACCAAGGCGCAATCGGATGCGCAAATCAAAGTAGCTCAATTACAATCTGATAACGAACAGTTTCAACAGAAGCTAGCAGCAGATAGTAAAAAAGCTAACGAAGAATTAGCACTCAAGCTTACTGAATTTGAGTTAAAATACAATACTGACGTACCAGGGAGCGTAGTTTAAATGAATGAGATTGAACTAAAGAACACAGTACAGCGAGCGCAACGTGCAGATCAGTTACTTAACGATCCAATGATACAAGAGTTTATTATTTCTGTTCGCGGTGACTTACTTAACAAATTTGAAAGCACAGAGCTAAAGAATGAAGCTGAGCGCTTAGCGGCATGGAACCAAGGCCAAGTATTAAAGATGTTTGTTGATAAGTTCACCAAGCAGATTAAGGCAGGAAAAACAGCGCAGTTAACTTTGATGGATAAGATTAACAACAACATACGAAACATAATTTAACGTGAATAACCAATAGGACTCACACAATGCAAACACCAGAACAAGGTATATTAGAAAGAATTAAAGTATCTCGCGGAACTTCGGAGCCTGTTACAGCGCCAACCGAAAATCTTGAGGTAGTTAATGTGTCGGAAGATACACCAATCAAAGAAGCAGTTGAAACAGAGGCTAACGCTAATGAAGAAGTTGCACCGGAGATTGAAGAATCAGAGCAAGAAGAAAGCGCACAAGCATCACCAGAAAGCGAAAATGAGGATCTTTACGTTGATTATAAAGGACGTGAAATAAACCTTAAGGACGTTGAACAGTGGGAGCAAGGGCATTTACGACAAGCTGATTATACTCGTAAAACTCAAGAACTAGCAGACAACCGCAAAGATTTTGAGGATATGCAAACGTCATTCACGGCTAAAGAGTCTGAACTTAACGATAAGCTTTTAACTTTAGAAGCAATGTTAAGCGAAGATGCCAAGACCGCTGATGAAATTGCAGAAATGCGAGAGTACGAACCAGAGGACTACATTAAATATACAGAGAAGCAAGCGAAGCTAAAAGAGTTTGTGAACTCAGCTAAAAACGCGACTCAACAACCTAGTGTAGACATGAACAAAGTAAGTGCAGATTTATTTGCTAATCATCCTGAATGGATGGAAAACGGCAAGCAGTCACAAAAGTTTATTGATGATACTAATCTAATGACTAAGTACGCAGATTCACGCGGTATTGGTCAATCTGAATTGTCATCATTTGAAGCTAAGCACTATGAGGTCATGTTAGACGCAGCGCGATATAAATCTCAATCGGCTAGCAATGCAGCTATTGAGAAGAAAGTACGCAAAGCACCTGTAAGTACAAAACCAAGAGCATCAGCACAAGTTGTTTCGACAGCAGTTGATAAAGCTCAACAAGCATTTAACAAAAATCCGAACGTCCAAAACGCTGCTGCACTTCGTACAGCGAAAAGACACACTAACTAAATTAAGAGAGAAATAAAATGACTACTCCAGCGAATACAACAAGTACATACGATGCAATCGGTAATCGTGAAGATTTATCAAACATCATTTACGATATTTCACCAACTTCAACACCGTTCATCTCGGGTATTGCACATGGTACAGCAACGGCTACTAACCATGAGTGGCAGACCGATACATTAGGCGCAGCGGCTAATAATGCTGTAATTGAAGGTGAAGACGCGGCAACTACAGCGCCAATCCCTACTGTTCGTTTAGGCAACCAAACACAGATTTCTAGTAAAGTTCCTCGCGTAACACGTACACAGCGCCGTATTGATAGTGCTGGGCGTGGTGATGAAATGAGTCTGCAAATCATGAAGATGGGTAAGCTACTTAAAAATGATATGGAAACAGCAATGCTAGCTAACAAAGCTAAGGTTGTTGGCTCTACGTCAGTGGCGCGTGAATTAGCAGGTGTTGAGTCATGGTTACGCACAAACTTTAACGGTGGTACTGGTGCAGTTGCTCCAGCAGTCAACGGTACAGGTGTAAACACTCCAGGCACTAATCGTGCTTTTGCAGAGTCAGATTTAAAAACTGTTCTTGCTTCATGTTGGGATGAAGGTGGCGAACCAGATACTATCATGGTCGGTTCAACTGTTAAGCAAGCTTTATCAGGCATTGTTAACGGCGGCTCAGCAGGCGCAGCACAACGCGTTGTAGATGGTAACGCGGCGACGGTTCATACAGCTATTGATATTTATGTGTCAGATTTTGGCTCGTTAGCAGTAGTTCCTAACCGCTTCATGGTTCAGACATCATTGCTAGTTTTGCAAATGGATATGTTCGCAATGGCTTCTGTTACTGACTTTGAAGAAACTCCACTGGCTAAAACTGGTGATAGTGATCGCGTTCAAATCTTGAGCGAGTACACGTTAGAGTCTCGCAATGAAAAAGCAAGTGGCATCATGACAGCGTTAACGTCATAGAATAATACAGGGGGCTTCGGCTCCCTTTAAACTAGGCTAAAAGGTAATTATCATGGCTAAATACATTGTAGACAAAGGCTTTCGAGCTACAGAAAAAGATTCAAAGCAACGCAAATTAGGCGCAATTGTCGAATTAAGCGGGAAAGAGTTGGAATTTGCACAAGATAACAAGTGTGTAACTAAGCACCAAGAACCCAAAAAGTAAATTGGTGACGGTGTAAAAGCCGTTACATTTAAGGCGATTTAAATGAAAGATTTAGATTATCAAACAGGCATACTAGAGACATATAGTGTAGTTGATAAAAAAGTAAAAGTTCACAAGACACAAGATGTCAACCCTTTCTTGTCGGCTAACAAGCAAGAGATCAGTAATCAATCATCAGGCTTTAAAGGTGATATGCACAAGATGGCCTCTATTCCTCCTATTGTGTTGGAAATGTGGCGCGAAGATATGAAGAAGAAAGGCTATACGGACTCAAATCCTTTAGCTGTATGTAATAGAAAATACCTATTAGCCAAGCTTAACTCCTCCGAATGGAATTTTTTAAGAACAAAACAAGGTGTAATCTAATGTTAGATAGCTACGACAATTTAGTTAAAGAAATTATCGATTGGTCACATCGTGATGATTTAGGTGTAAAAATACCTAGCTTTATTCAGTTAGCTGAAAACGCTATGTACTCAAATGAGGTAGAAGTCTTAACCGTTCGTAGCATGGAAACAATTTCAACGGCTTTGACTGCGGGGCAGTATCTATCTTTGCCTGATGACTTTGAGTCAGCGCGTAGTGTTAGACTAGTTACTGCAGATAACGGCGGTGAATTGCGCTTTCAAGCTCCTGAGCAGATGTTTAAACAGGCAGCCACTGGACGCCCTAACTTCTTCAGTGTGGTCGGTAATGAATTACAGTTCGATAGAGTGCCAGACTCAGAATACACAATAGAAATACAATACTATCGCAAAGCTCCTGCATTGAGCGCACTTGTACAGACTAACGACATACTTACCAAGCATCCAAGCACTTATCTTTATGGCGCATTAGCTCAGATATATTTTTACTCACAAGATAACGAACAAGCGCAGAAGTACACACAGTTATTTATTAGTGCGATTAAAGGCGCTAACAAGGCAGACAAGAAAGGGCGTTACGGACCTGCTCCTACTATGAGCCTAGATCATGGGATGATTGTGTAATGGCTTTTGTAACTGCTCCTATTAACGTAACCGGTCCTTCTTATCAAAGCCGGTCAAAACCTTTATCTAGTCAGCAGACTAAAAACTGGTATCAACAGTTTAATGAGGCTGGCAAAGATAAGTATGTATTGATGCCGTTTCCTGGGCTAAAGGCTTTAGGTAATGCCACAGGTAAAGACCGCGGCTTTCATCGTATGGCTGAAATACTGTATCAAGTAAAAGGTACATCATTATATGAAATTGACCGTTTAGGCGTTCACAGGTTGCGAGGAGCAATACCAAGCACAGAACGTTGTATTATCGCTGACGATGGTATTAATATGTTTATAGTCGTGCCGGGTAAAAAGGTTTGGAAATACACTACTGACACCAACCTAGTAACTGAAGTTACAGACGTTAACATTACCGGCGCTTTATCTGTAGACTTTTTTAACAATCAATTTATTTATACATTCGCTGATTTCTCAACAGTATCAAATGTTGGTGACGGCTCAGCAGCAAGTGGACTTAATCGTATTGGCGAAGAAACTCTACCAGACGCAATGGTAAGAGATTTTGTATTTGAAGAGGTTATATATCGCTTTGGTGTTCGGTCAATTGTTGGCTGGTATAATTCAGGAGTTGGGGCCCCCCCTATCGACAAGTTACAAGGTAGAATATTTAATATTGGCTTAGTTGCTCCTTACTCTGTTGCAAAAACAGACGAGGCATTGTATTGGCTTGGTGATGACAATGCTATATACAGAGCGCAAGCAGGCAGTAAACAAAGAATAAGCACTGATGCGATTAGCAATGCGATAGCTAACTTTGATGTGATAGATGACGCCATAGGCTTCACATATACTTTTGAAGGGCAGAATTTTTACAGTATAACTTTTCCTACTGCTAACAAAACATTTACAGTTAGTGAGGCACTGGCAGAGAACGGATGGTTTGAAATATCAAGCGGAACTAATAATGGTAAATGGCAAGGCTCAAGCGTTATAAGCGCTTATGGTAAAACGTACGTATCTGACGTTGATAACGGCAATATCTACTTATTAGATTTAGATACTTACACCAATAATGGCGAAGCACTGCAAAGAACAAGAATCATATCAAATATTGACGCTCGATTAATTGGTGGCTCAATAGGCGATTCGATAACTATGTCAGGCGTAATCGTTAGTATGGAGACTGGCGTTGGCTTAATTGCTGGACAAGGTGACAACCCTCGTATAATTATAGAGGCGTCTTTTGATGGAGGCAGAGCATTTAACACTGGCGCATGGCCCAGAGTTGGGCGATTAGGTGAGTTTGTGTTAAAAGTAGAATGGGATAAAATGAAAACATTCTATGATTGTATGTTGAGGCTTTCATCTACCGACCCTGTTAATTATTCGGTTTACAGTGCGAATATAAAACTAAGAGTGAGTGGCAAATAATGGCTAACCAAGTAAATCCGCCCCCGTTCTTAAGAATACCGACTGACTTTATTCAGGACAGGGAAAAAAGAGCGTTCTTTGAACAATACAACACTATCCTTTTACAGCTATATAATAAGCTTGGTGGTAATAGCGATCCAATAGCAGACTTAGCTAACTTTAGTAGCAATGGTAATAGCTCACAAGATCAATGGTTACAAAAGCAAATAAACGGTTTGCCTGAGTTCACTATGGACACGACAGGCTTTACGATGGACTCAACAGAATTCACAATGGATAAGGTACTAGCATAATGGCCAGACAAGTTTTAAACCCTAACTCATCAGCACCTAATGACAAATTAGGAGACACTCCATTTGACTACACAGCAAAGCTAAATGCTATGACGCTAGAGCTATTCTCTGTATCAACACTAACAAAAAGGGTTGTGGTTAATACGCTTACTGATTTACCAACTGCTGTTGCTGGCGTTATAACATTGGCTGCTGATACACTTTACGTGCAAGCTGATGATCTTAACCTATCAACAACGCGACTTGTTCTTGGTGCAAATACCGTATATTCAGGTATTGACTCCTTAGTTGTATCCCTAAGTTACGTTGGTACATTGCCATTATTTACAATGACAAATGTTAACGGCAGCGTCAAAGACTTAGCGGTAACGCATTTAAACGCCCCTTTGTTTTCTTTTTCTGACTCTGGTACTCACGTACTGCGCGTTAGTGATGTCGCATATGCCGGTAGCTCTATTGGTACACTAGGCGGCTCTGGCTCAAGTGTAAGATTTACTAACTTCTCAGGCTCTACAACGTCAACAGGTATGGCTTTCACTGGCAACTGGCGAGCGCTTTTATTCGAGCCGACTTTAAGTGCTATCGCTTCAGGTTCATTTATTAATTTAGGCTCAGCAACATTTGATTCAATTAGCATAAGTGAGACTAGTTTAGATTATGTATCGGGGTCTTTTTTTATATCAGGGGCTTCATCTTCCGCTAATATAAATGCCGGTGGTTTTGCTGTCATAACAAACACAAATTTAAAAGGCGCTGGCACTCCATTGCAGCAAATAACACCAGATGATGCGTTTTTTAACTTTATTAATAACAACAAAATAAGAGATACACGACCAGATGGATTATTATCATTACAAGGTAATACCGTAGCAACAACAATTGCAGGCGCAAATATACCCGTGTTAACTGCTGGTGTTTGGGTTGTTGGGCCACTTGGTCAATTCACTGGTTCTACAGGCGGCAGATTAACATACATTGGTGGCAAAGATGCACGCTTGCCGGTTACTTTTTCAGCTAGTTTAGCCCCAACATTAAGTACAGGTATTGCTATGTCGGCTTATATTGCTATAAACGGAAGTATAGTGGCAGCATCAAGACGTCAAGGTACTGGTTCGGCCGGTGGCCCTACGTCAATCACATTGCCGTGGCAGCACACTTTTAGTACTAATGACTATGTTGAAGTGTTTGTTGAAAATAATACGAATGCAACTGATATACTTGTGTCAACAGCAATTGGGCGGGTTAACTAATGGCAACTAAACAGATAGTAGCTAACGCTGTAAATTCATCAGCAGACACCGTTGAAACATTTTTTACAGCAGGAGTTAACGGCGTGGTAGTAGAGTCATTTACCGCAACCAATAACTCAGCAGTTAACGCAAGCTACAAAGCCTATATAATAGCTAGCGCAGGCACTCAGCAGCCACAGGTTCCTTTTAAAGTGGTTGTTTGGGGCGAAAATGATTTAGGTATAGGTATTGTTAATCAAATAATACCTCCTGGTGGAACTTTGCGCCTAGAGTGTTCAGCGCTTGCGTCTATATACTTTACTGTCACAGGGAGGGAGATTTGATACTCAAACAAACAACAGACATAGACGAGATTAAAGCCATATTATGCGATCCTGCTATATATGATACAATAACAGACGATAACTGCATGAACTCAAGCGAGTTTGAGCCACCATTAGAGGGCTATAGGTATATAGGTGGTTACGTTGGTGACAATATAATAGCGTTAATGGTTTATCATGAATACTTAGATGGTAGTAAGTGTCATGTGCAAGTACTACCAGAGTTTAGAAAAGAATACGCAAAACAATTTGGCGAACAATCCTTGATGTTTAACGGAACTCGGCCATTGTATGCAGAAATTCCAGAACTTTATAATAACGTTCTTGAGTTTGCAAAAATTAACGGCTTTAAAGTAATCGATACAAAGTTAAATGATTATACAAAGCATGGGATAACATACAATACAAAGGTTCTATCATGGGATTTGTCAGAGATTTAACAGGTAAGACGGCAGCAGACGCAGCGCAAAAAGGCGGCGATGCCCAAGTCGAGCAGTCAAGAATGGCTCTCGAAGAATTAAGAGCAAGCAAAGAGCAAGGCTTAGGCTTTTTACAGCCATTTCAACAGCTAGGACAGCAAGGCTTAGACCAAGCTAATTTTTTAACTGACCCTAACGCACAATTTGATTTTCTGCAAAATAACCCATTATTTCAAATGGGGCTAGATAACGCCAACACTCAAACTAATCAAATGGCAGCGTCAAGAGGAAGACTCTCCGCTGGCGACACACTGCAACAGTTAAATAACAACGCCCTTTTAACTGCTGCTCCATTAATAGGGCAGCAAAAGCAATCTATTCAAGACCTATTAAGCCGTGGCTTTAACACAGGACAAGCACAGTCTAATGCTGCACTAGGTTTTGGATCACAATTGGGTGAAGCACAAAACAATATAGGCAATTCAATTGCTGGCAACCTATCAGGCCAAGCAAACGCAAGAGGCGCGGCGGCAAATAACATGCTAAATTTGGCTGGTGGCATAGCTTCAAACCCTGCTGTGCAAAGCTTTGCTACGTCTTTATTTTCAGACCCTAGATTAAAAGAAAACATTAAGCAAGCAGGTGTTGATAATGGCTTTAATATTTACTTATGGGATTGGAACGAAGAAGCTAACAAACTAAATCTTTACGGCTCAAGTAAAGGCGTAATGGCTGACGAAGTAAATAAAACACGACCTGAAGCAATAACCATTAAAAACGGCTATATGCAGGTAGATTACGCTAAAATAGGAGTTAAACACTAATGGCGATTGATCCTAGAATTACTATGGGTATTCGCGTACCTGACGCTGGCAGTGTTATAGGTACATTTAACCGCAACATGCAAAATAACGAAGAGCAAAAACGAATAGCTGAAATGCAGCCGTTAAGAGTCCAGCAGGCAGAGCAAACAACGGAATTGAATCAGCAAGCTATTGATGCAGGAAACGCGCAAGCTAACGACATAGCCAATCAACGCAAGCTTAAAAGCTTTAATGACTTTGCAATAGGCAACCAATCAATAATTAACAATGCGGTCAATACAGGCGACCCCACTCAACTTCAAGGTGCATTAGTTAAGCGTCGAGAGCAGATGGTACAGCAAGGCTTACCAACTGCTGAAACAGATGAAGCTATTACCATGTTAGAGCAGGGAAATATTCAAGGTGTAGTAAGCGCTTTAAGTGATAGCGTTAAGCTTTACAATCAATCTTCAGGACGTCAAGAAGCCAGTACTCAGTTTGGTGGACAGAAAACATTTAAAGATTCTACGGGTAATTTATTCTTTGGAACAACAAAAAGAAACCCTAATACAGGCGAAGTCCAAAGTGTATTGTCTGCTGTTGATGGTAGTGGTTCACAGCCATCAGGACAGGTTAGTTTAGTTACTAGTGCAGGAGAAACAGCCACAGAAAGAGACCAATCAAAAGTTGATGTCGCTGGTGATATACAGGATATAAAAACATCTGGCGAGGGCAAGTCGGCTGCAATAAAAGCTGGTGTAAAACAAGCAGAAAAGGCCTTTGAAAAAATGCCGATTGTTCGCACTGCTATTGGCAATTATGACGATGCTATGACGGCATTAGATAATGGGGCAGAAACAGGGACAATAACAAGGCTATTTCCTAGCATAAAGACAGCAGGCAAAGCACTGGACAATACTATAAAGCGCCTTGGTCTTGATGTTGTTGGCAACACAACCTTCGGCGCACTATCTGAAAGTGAACTAGCGTTCGCATTACAAGCGGCTATACCTGACAACATGAACCCTGCTGACTTAAAAAAATGGCTATCAGCTAAGAAAAACGCACAACAAAAAATATTAGCTGGACTTGATGAAGTGTCAACGTTTCTAGGTGACGGGACGAAAACAATAACAGATTGGAAAAATAAGCAGGCTATAGATAAGTTAGCCGATCAACAAGAAGCCGATCAGTTAGCGCCTCCATCACCAGCACCTCAAGCAGCGCAGCGCACAGGCGGTGTAATAATGACTGACGCACAAGGCAATCGAGCCACTGTTTACCCTGATGGAACTTTTGAGGAATTATAATGGCTTTTGATATAACAACAGCTAAACCAGAAAATCAAAATTTCGACCCGTCAAGGCTTGATATTAATTCACCAAACTTCGGGCAAGGTGCTGGGTTCGCTACCAACAGCGGCCCTGTCGCAATTGCTCCTGTGACTAATTCGACAGGCTCAGGGTTTGATATATCAACAGCAAAGACAGAAGCTAAAAAAACAACTATAGGAGAAGACATACTTGGGGGCGCTGAAGTGTTGGGAACTGTTGTTAGTAGCGCCATAGCAGAGCCAATCTCTGGCCTTTCTGGTTTAATATCTACAGCATTTGGTGGTCTTGACTCAGGTGTTGATACTGTAAAAATGGTTAAAGATGCTATTACATTTGAGCCAAGAAGTGAAGCAGGTAAAGCACAACTAAAGGCAGTGGGTGAAACACTAAAACCAGTTGGTGACGCCTTAAGTGCTACTGAGTCATTTCTTGGTAACTCTGTGTTAGAGGCTACTGGCTCACCTGAATTGGCGGCAATAGCTCATTCTTTACCAACTGCGGCTCTTGAATTATTTGGCGTTAAAGGGTTAAAGGGTTCAAAGTTAAAAGGTGAAAGACTATCTAGCAATGTAGGTGAGGCAATACAACAGGCATCCCCAGCATTTAACGATATTAAGGTTGCAAAAAATGCAGCGTACAAAGAATTAGATAACCTAGGTGTAAAAATAAAAGCAGAAACATTTGATAAATTCGCTGATAATTTAACTAAAAAATTAAATAAAGAAGCTATAGACCAAACTGTTACTCCTAAATCATTTGCGGCACTACAAAGAATCATTGATCAAAAAGGCACGCCGAAAACATTATCTGAGATGGACACTATCAGAAAGGCAGCTAGAGCAGCGGCTAATGACATAGACAAATCAGACGCAAGACTAGGCAATATAATCATCGGAGAAATAGATGATGGTCTTGATAATCTATCGGTAGAGATTGGCGGCAAATTCAAAAACGCAAGGTCACTCGCTCAAAAGGGATTTAAATCACAAGAGATGCAAGATTTAATTGAAAACGCATCATTACAAGCTAGTGGATTCGAGAACGGGCTTCGCATTGGCGCAAGGCAACTATTAAAAAATAAAAAAAGAATTAAAGGGTTCACTGTTGACGAACGCGCAGCACTAAGAGATTTAGTTGAAGGTGATTTAAAATCTAATACAGCAAAAAAGCTAAGTAGGCTTGGTTTTGGTAATGGCGCAGCAACAAACCATTTAGGAGCATCATCAAGTATCGGTGTTGGTGGTATACTTGGTTCTGTATTTGGTGGCCCGATGGGAACTGCTATTGGTGTTATAACTCCACCAATAATCGGAAAGCTAGCTGCTGACGTAGTGGAAAAGCTAACGTTAAACAAATTAAAGTTTGCTGACGATTTGGTCAGGGCTGGTAAGAACGCCAAAGCTGTAACTAGGGCTTACTTAAAGCACACACCAATAACACAAAGAAATGTTGATGACTTGACAGGGTTACTATTAAGTAATGACTTAAACTTATCAGACATAAAGGCACTGCCAAAATCAGCGGAAGGCACAGCAAAACTAATAGCTGACGCAAAGTTTTTCGCTGAAGAAATAAAAAGACGAGCAAAGCAGGGCGCATCTGCTGGGCTTTTAGTTGCACCAACACAACAACAGGACAATAAATAATGGCATACTTTCCAATCGCTTTTATAGCGCCAAATTACAGAGATTACAATGACTACTGGTTAAAGGCTTACGGCCCAGGAACCACGACACCAAAAGTCATGGCTTTAGATTCTGCCGCATCGGTAACAGTGGCTAAGCTACAGTTAAACGCTGATGGATTTTTAAAGTCTGCCGGCGGTGCTTTAGTTATTCCATATTTAAGCGGTGCTTATGATTTATACTTATTTCCAACAGAAGCAGAGGCAGACTCTAACACTACAGCCAATGCTGTTAGAGTAGCTGATAATATTAACGCCAGCGGCTCAGGTGGAGAATTATCACAAGCTTATGAGTTTGATACTGTTGAATTAATGACAGATAGCACGATTGTTTTTCCCGTAGGAAAAAGACTACATGTAAAAAACAGAGTTTCGTTTCAGCTTGGCGGGGGTGGTGACTTTATAGTGAATCAAATACCTACAGTTTCAAACCCTTACGGCAGTCTTGCGCTTTTGGATGGTAAAGTTGCAATACTTCAAGATGTAGTAGAGGGTCAATCAGATGTTAAACAGTACGGGGCGCTAGGTAATGACGCTGCTGATGATACAGGGGCAATAAATGCAGCCCATGCAGTTAATGATAATGTTTATTTTCCAAAAACTAGCGGAGCATATAGAGCTTCAAGCATCACTTTAAATGACAGAGCTAAATTTAAGACTAACGGCGCATTATTACGAGGCACAACAACAGGTTCATTATTAATTATTACTGATGCTGTTGGTGCTAGTCGTGACAGAATTGAAATAGAAGGGTTTCAGCTAGACACTACTCAAAACGGGTCAGGCGTTGCAATTAATGTCGGAACTAATATTCGTCGCGTTTATATTAGAAATAATCGAATTGAGCAGTTTAACAAAGGAATACAACTATCTGGCGCTTATAGTTCAGATATTAGCTTTAATGAAATCAGAAATAATGCCACAGGCATAGAAATACAAAGTAAATGCCATGCTTTAACACTAATCAATAACCTTGTTCATGATAATACCGCTAGAGGTTTGAGCTTCATTAACGGTGATACTCGCGATGTTACGATTGTCGGTGGAGCTTATCAAGGATCTCCAATTGGCATTTTTGCTGATTCAGTTGAAAGCCTAACTATACTGGGCGATGTTTATTATGAAACAAATACCATTGCAGATGTTAAATTAATTAATTGTTATGCAGCAAAAATATTCTCTGGCGATTCATCGAGCTTAGTTTCTGAGGCTTCTATAGTTTATGATGGATGCGCGGGAAATTGTAGAATTCAGGGGATGACTTATGCAGCAACCACGAATTCAACACCGTTTCACATAATGATAAAAGGCGTGAACGGCAATACTGTCATAGAAGACTTGACGGCGGCGGCAGGGCAAACATCCCCTATTGACACATCAGGCGCAACAAACGCTAAAAACGTATCAATAGGATCAATTAATAAATATGCTTTAAACGCGAGTAACAAAGGCAATGCTTGGGGATTGACTGCTGAAGGGGTTAACGAGTGGTCGCAAGAATTAACAAATATTGGCACAACTTCGAGCAGAACAACGCTTGAACATGTGTCAACAACAGGGCGTGATTACCGCATCAACACGAGCGGCATTTTTAGACTATATAGTAACAACCAGGCTGCGGAATATTTACAATATAACTTAGGTGTGGGTAATCCAACGCTAGCAATAAAGGGTAATTTTTCAAATTTTGATGCTTACGATGGTCTATACAGTAACGGAACAGCGCTGGCCAGATGGTCTGAAGTTTTCGCCGTTACGGGAACTATTAACACATCAGACGAAAGACAGAAAACACCACTTGAAGATATAAGCGATATTGAAAAACTTGTTGCAAGAGAGATACAAGCAAATATTAAAAAATACAAATGGCTATCATCTGTAGAGATTAAAGGTGATAAAGCTCGTTATCATATCGGTGTAGGCGCTCAAACGGTCAAAGCTATATTTGAATCACATGGTTTAGATGGTTTTGATTATGCTGTTCTTTGTTATAACGAATGGGATGATCAATTTGAGGATATAATAGAACTTAATGAAGATGGTTCGCCCGTACTTGATGAAATTGGTAGCCCTAAAGTTTCAGGGCAAAAACTAGTTAAAAAGGCTGGGGACGCTTACGGAATAAGGCCAGACCAGTTAAATATGTTTATGTTATCGGCTTTACTGTAAAACCAAGCAAGGGTTAACAGCCCTTGCTTTTATATTTAGTCAATTTCAAAATGAGGCATATCCCAACCATGATAACTATTGCTTGAGAATTCACCACCCCAGCGTAAAGTGGAGTTTATCTTGCCTTCTTTTTTTAATCGTTTTGCAGTAGCTAATATAACACCAGCAACTAACGACAAATGAACTTTATCCCATGAAGCATGACCATTAACATAAGCGTAAAAATCCAAAGCATCACCAGACTGATGAAGGCTTTTCTTATCAAACCCATCACACTTAGACTTATTACTTTGGAATAATAAATTCTGCTCTCCTGCTGTGCGAAGACCACCACTTGACGGGACACCAAAATCCACATGACTATATTTAATCGCCTCGTTAAACACTGTAATTAAGTCCTGATGAACTCCTGACATATTATTTGTGCTGCTCTTACTAAACTTATGACACATTTTTAATTTCTCCAAATTTAATATAATAGTTTTCATTTGTACATATCAATAACTACACTAGCAGAGTAAGCCATACCTAGTGCTATCATCGCGTAAATAAATACAAATAATACTGCCTGTTGGTATGCCTCACTAAACCATTTCATTTTAATTATCCTTTATTTTCTTGTGAATTTGTTACGCCATTCAGTTATTGTTTCTCGCCACTGGTCGTAATCTTCCTGTGAATATTCAACTGATTTATTCGACTCTACATACCAATTAATTTCATCATCAGTGACAAAACCCGTCATAGTTGCAAAATCAGTCATTAGCACATCATCATAATAACCATAATCAACTGCACAATTAATATGCGACAATATATTATCAAGGTCTGTTTTTATTTCTCTATTCACATTCATTCTCCTGCGTATGATTACGCGTTATTACCAAACTGTTAGGATTTTGCTTAAACACCACTTTAGCCACTTAGGGCAATCTTCAATAACTGTCGCTGTGTTTTTAGATATTTTTAGGTTGCGTAAATCCACGCAAAACCCTTTTCTGTCATCCCTCTCATTTATTGAGAATAAAAATACATCATCTTGTGGTATGTTTTTCCAATGACAATTTATAGCGTACAACTCAGACTCGGTATCTTTAATTTCAAGATCTAGTGGCTCATTCATTATATTTCCACCATTTTCAGCAAGGCTAAATATATATCTAAGTTCTTTTCTTTCTTTATATTCCATCTTCATTCTCCTGCGTATGATTACGCGTTATTTGTTATGCTAGCGATATTATAAAAGGTGAAGCGTCAATTAATGATGACCACCCGTATATAATTAAAGCTAAAATAGCTACCATGATAGGTATAGGTATTTCCCTTTTTCCGCCAAGTGCTCCATCAGCAATTAATAAAAAGCACCATCCGCAAGTAAAGCCAATAAGCGTTAGTGTCATAAAAACAAATCCAATTATCTCCACAATAAACTCCTTAATTAAAAAACCCGTTACGCGCTAACCATTTACCAGTAGCACACACAGCACAAAGCAATAAACCACCTACCACAGCTACAAACCTTAACTTGTTACTCTCTTCACGATTGTTCATTGAGCTTCTCCTTCAATCTACGGTGGCGCATCTTGCACGCCGCATTAAAATACATCGCTCGTTTGGTTCCGTAAAATTTCTTACCACATCCGCAAGCGCATTGTTTTTCAGTTGATGCCATTGCTATTCCTTATGCTTTGTTATGCCTGTTTATCAAGTTTATTTACAATCGTGTTGAGCTGTGCATTTATCCCTAAAAGATTGCCTATACAAGCAATATTACCATTCTGATCCATAACAAAATGCGATGACCTAAAGTCATTAAAGTACCTAAAGCCGTCCTTGTTAGCCATGTGATACACCTCGTAGCATTCTTTTGTGTCAACTGGCATTTCATGCACTTGCATATCAAGTGCCTCAAGCTTTTCTAGTATAGGAATTGCCACGCCCTTAAGTATTAATTCACTCATTACTTACTATCTCCTTCATCAATACCTTTTAACATCTCCCATTCTTTAATCTCAATCAAGCTTTTATCAACTTCGCGTTCAAACTCGCCTTGGTATGGAACCTTAATAACATAAAAGTTATTTTTTCTACTTCCTTGTATCCCAGAAGATATCATAGGGAATCCGCCATTAGGTCTAGTTGGTTCGCCTATTATCATTTCACCACCAAAAGAATACTTTTTGATTATATCTCTATAGTTAATTGATTCTGGTAAATTATTAATTAACTTGTACTCTTCAGTTTTAACCTTTGGCATATAACCATGCTTTACTTTTTTCCATATGGCTTTATCAGGTCTTGCGTTAAAGCTAAAAGAAGCTATACCACCTCTATTCCATTGGAAGCACTCTCTAGCTCCTAGCTCTTTAGCTAGTTCCTGTATGGCTTTATTTCTAACACCTATTGACAGTAAACAGTGCTCAATATGATCAAGCGTTTCTTTTTCTGTTATTTGAAAGTATTTATATTCTATAGTCATTTTTCTATCTCTCTATTGGTTAGTTGTTGCTGATGAATTAAGTGTAACTCAACTCAGTAACAAGTCAAGCATAAACCGTAATTTAATTTCGTGATATAATCAGAATTTAACAGGAGTAATAAAATGAGTATATGGTCAGGCGTAAAATCAATATTTACAGGTGGCGCAATTAAATCAATTGAAAACATAGCGAGCGAATGGATTGAAACTGACTTAGAAAGCGCAGAGGCTAAAGTATTAATGGTTAAGACGCTTGACCCTAACGGTAAGATGCGTAGAGACTTATCCAATAGAGTTACCGCCCTTTACACTTTGTACATCATAACAGCTCTTACGTTGCTTATTTGTGAAAGCTTCGGATTGGGTAATGCTGCTCAGATAACGGCAGCCACAACCAAGGTAGCAGAATTGTTTTTTCCTATAACAACTTTGTTTGGTGTAATTGTTAGTGCTAGCTTTGGCGTAAACTACGCTAACACCAAACAAAGCAAGTAACCTATATCAGCGCTAGTTAATCGCTAGCGCTTATACACTTTGAAATAGTTACTCTCTTTCGCGCTAACTTCTTTGATAGTAGCCAAATAATTATGACCACTAACCGATTTAATAATTCTACCGCATGCACCGTATAAAACTTTATCCTTAGTCTTTGCTTGTATCTTCTTGCACGTATTAGAAAGCTTAACGGCTCGATGCTTAAGGCTTAATCCACTATGCACCCGATTGCATAGTAGAATACTTAACGTGTCGTATTTAATCTGTTTGGCGCTATCTGTATTCATCATATTAAATCATCTCTATCAGTTAGTGTGACCGTGTGGCTATTCTTTGGAGCGTTACCTCTCCAGATGAATAACACTGATCCTTTATTATTACCGTTAACTGGCTTTTGAGTGTCGGCATTAATGAATGATATACGCCCACTTATAAACCTAACCTCATTACATGACTCGTAAGCAAGCTTAAACCACTTAACCGATGTATCTGCCGGCACTAACATTGCAATAGTTTTACCTAACGCATGTTGTTCAATAGCTTTGTTTACCCAAGGAGTTATATTTGAATAAGGAGGGTTGCACCAATTAGCAGATCCCCAGCTACACAATAAAGAGTTTTGATCCTCATCAAGATAAGCTTTGCAAAATGTATTTTTATAGCTAGCAGCAACATCACAAACAAAATTAAACTCTTTGTTTATCGTGTTAAATAACTCTTTAGGCGTTTGCCATAAGTCTTTTATATTTACTGGTGTAAAACTTTTATTTTCTGTATTCATTTTAATTCACCTTATGCTTTAACTTTACTTTAATTAAATCCGCGCTTTACTGGCGCTGTCTTTGCTTGTTCGTCATTCTGTATTCTTCCTGCATCTTCAGCAGATAAAGCTTTGAATGTACCGTTTAGTTTCTCTAAATATATAGTTCCGTTACCATCGTTATGTCTGTCTTTAGCAATAATCAATTCTGTAATACCCTTTAAAGTTGTTTCTGGCTCGACTATCTCCTGGCGATGAACAAACATAATTAAATCTGCATCGGCTTCAATACAACTAGAATCTTTAAGGCTAGACATATTAGGTTTATCTTTAACGCTTTGTGGTCGCTTTGATTGCACACATAAAAACACTGGCACTTTCATTTCTTTTGCTAACTCTTTTAAGTCTCGCGTAATATTGCCTATTGCTATGTCATGCCTGTCTGCCTTACCTAGCTTCATCAAACCCAAGTAATCAATAAAAATAGCTGACAAGTCAGGGTGTTTTATTTTATGCCTTCTTACCTTTGCGCGAATCTGTCCTACTGATTGCTTTGGCTCGTCAGTAATATATAAACCACTTGCTCTAAGCTGCCTAACTGCACCGTCAATGCGTCCGTATTCCTCGTTATCTAACCGTGCGCTCTTTAATTTATCAGGTCTAATATTGCCAACGCCAGACACAAACCTTTCAAATACTTGGCTTTCTGACATTTCCATACTGAAAAACATCACGTTCTTTCGCTGGTCTATTGCTACAGATGTGGCGATAGTTTGACAAAATAAAGTCTTACCCATTGAAGGCGAACCAGCAATTACAACTAAACATTCATCTCCAATACCGTTAACCTTCTGGTCAAGCTCATCAATCCCTGTTGATAAACCAGCGATTGCACCACCCCTTGCCACCCTTGCTTCGAGTTCGTCCAAGAAATCGCCCTCTATGTCTCTTATGTGGCGCAAATCTTTACCGCTTGAGTGTAGAGAGATGTTTTTAAGCTCAGTATCAAGATGCTCAATAACTTCTGTAACTTCTGTTTTTTGAGAAATCATACCGTTAGCGTTTTGAAGTACGGTTACTAAATCCCTTGAACGAGCGCACTTCTTAATTAATGTTGCGTAGGCTCCCATGTTAGCTATACCAATCGCACCGCGCATCAACTCAGCAAGATAAAGAAACCCACCATAATCAAAGCCAATTGTTTCCATCGCATCCTCAACCAATGAAAGCGATATTTCTTTTTTATTCTCGGACATAGATTTTATAGTTTTAAATATTCCTCTATGTGAGCGAGTCCAAAAGTCATTAGCATCTAAGCTGTCTAAAGTTTCACGGCTATTGCTATGAGTTGGATCTTTAATTAACAAACCTAAAATCTGTTGCTCGACTTCCAGGTTATAAATTGGTTCGTTAGTTATCATACTGCCCCTCGACTAATCTTATTAATTTGCTTTTAGTTGTTATAAAATCAAAATTCATATACCAATTCTCCTTAGTTCGCCCCATAAAGAAATCTATTGTTGAAGCGTATTGAAAAAGTTTAGCCCAAGTCTCTAACTCTGAGAAGTCGTGTGCAGTTCCTTTCATTTCTTTAATGCATCCGTTAATAGCAGATATTCTTTTTTGAGTAAGCTTGCTAACGGTTGATAATTCCCCATCAAACATTTCATTCCACTTGTCAGCTATTTGCTGATGAAGAATATTATTACCATTCTTTTCATTCTTACCATTATTGATTGTGGTTACTTGTTGGTTACTTGCTGGTTGTTTGCTGGTTACTTGCTGGTTATCTTGCTGGTAGCTATCCCAGTTACTTATTGAAAAGATTGAATATTTAACTGTTACTTTGATGGTTAAAATACCAAGCTTTTCTAGCTTGCTAATAGCAGTCCTAACGTTCTGTTCTGTAAGCCCAGTATCTCTAGAAATAGCCTTTCTTCCTGTTGCCCACTGCCCTTTTTTTAAAGACACTATTGAGTCACCAATCAACTGATCGTGATTTGTATGGCTAGCCTTTAAAAGAAGGTAAATAAAAACCCTGAATAACTTATCATTCTTAAATATAGGGTTATCAAGTATTTTTCTATGGAGCTTTACCCATCCTATACTCATGTTATAATTACCTCGATGTTAATGAATAATGCGCTTACTTGGTGGTGGCGCATTTTTTATATGTGCAATCCGTCTATTAGGTTTCTTATGTCTATATGGCTATCTAGCAATCTTGTGGTTGATGCGTGTTCCTTTGCTGACATATACATACCCTCTCTCAGTGCAGACTCGACATTTCTCATGGCTATAGCTTGCTTTAGCAGGTCAACAACAAGTGCTGTATTATTGCCCTCACTCATTTCTTTTATTTCTGCAATCAGTTCAACTGGCAACTTGTAATTAACTAATCTAGTTTTCATTTTTAAAGCCTTTTATTGTTTAAGTGCGTCTATTATTATTTAAAAAGTAATTTACGTCAACGTTTATTTTAACCTTTACAATAATAAATTTTATTGCTATTATTTATCTCAGTTAATAAATACATCGAACGAATAAGGAATTACCATGAAAATGATTAAGAAAACATTAATAGCAATTGCATTACTAGCTGGGCTAACTGCCTGTAATGACGATGCTGATATAGCCTCTAGAAACCTATCTAAGGCGGCAGATAATTTTGAAATAGTAAGAAGAGTTGTTTTTTATAATGGCATTACAGGTGATTACATACTGTCGGTTCAAGGGTTATGCTCGGTAAGTAATAACGGCAGAAGCGTTTCGTTCACATGTAAAAATGACAAAGGCAAATATGTTAAACACATGCTTGGACTTTCTGACAACGTAACTTACTTCTCTGAGCAATTATCAGCGCATGACGTAAGTGTTTATCAATATCGAGTAACATTTAAGCCTGACGCTATTATTCCTGATTTTAATATCCGATCTCAGTTGATCGATGACGATTCCAATCAATAATAGTTAGCCAACAAATAGCAACTGTTCGTAGTAGTCGAATGGTTGCTATAAATAAATAAACCAATAAGGAAAGAGAGAATGAATAAGTTAAAAGAAGCTGTATTTAAAAATATGGATGCATTAGAAGAAAACGACACGGAATATTGTTTTGGCGAGGACTCACTTGAGTTACTACATAATATGCACGAAGAGACTGAATTTCTATTTGAATTATATAAAGAAGAATCAGTAAAGCATATAAATGAATGGCGAAAACTTAAACTTGCAACCATCTAACATCACATCAACACAAAGGGGAAGAGTATGGAAGCTTTAACGACCAAACAAATATTAAAGTCATGGGTGTATGTTAGTAACACTCAGGCTAACGGCCGGCATTACCACGATGAACAATCAGATAGGTCAGCGGTTGTTTATGTAAATCACACGATGGTATTTAGCTGTAGAAGGGAAGGTATGAAAGGTAATTTTCCTGCTTGCTATAAGGCTAAAAACGAAATACAGGGTGTTTGATTAACCCACACTATAAAGAAGGAAGGGGAAGAGTATGGAAGTATCAATAAAAGACCTTGTATACGGCACCGATGATTGCTTTATGGAAAATTACTCCATATTAAACAATAAAAGATTTTATATAGAAGGCGGCAAAGACTGGCGTGTTATAGATAGAGTTAATTCGTTTCAGGAATTTAACTTTGTTAGTGTGGTATTTGCTGACTTGGTGTCGGTTTGTAATGCAATGAATAATGTTTTTAATCCTAAACCCACACTATAAAGAAGGAAGATGAAAGATGAGCGATAAATCAACCTACACAAGAGGTCCTAACGGGTATGCTTTATATTTTCATAAAAGCGTTTGGAAAGAATCGGCAAGTGTTAAAAATGACGAAGTTGAACAATATAACAAACCTAACAATAAGGAAGATGAAAGATGAGTAGCAAAGGCATAAATAAATCTGATGTTATCGAATTAATTAACGCAGCTTCAGGTTGCGTGGTGGTTCCAAATGTAGCAAAGCAAAAAGCAGAATTTTATAAAATGGGTGTTAGAGATTTGTTGGCTCAACTACAAATTCAAATAGAATTAATTAACAACGGAGATAGTAACAATGGATAACACAGTAAACGCAGTAAACAAACACCAGGCAAGATGGCCTAAAGGTCTAATGGCAATAATTCAAGACGGGGCAGAAGTCACTTACATTGAGTTTATGAAGTGTATTGATGATATGACAGCGAATAAAGGAGAGTAACATGGGTAAAGTTATAGATTTTTTACAAGAAGAAGACGGTAGCGGTTATTTAACAAAAGATAACTGTAAGACAATTCACGGGGTTTATGTAAATAACGTAGCGGCAATGGTTGATAATGGTAACGTGTACCTTGGTACTAAAGCTGATGATGGTATTGATGACGCACTATTAACAAATAAAGAAGATATGGATCGCTTCTGTATAATGTGGCTCGGCATAAATAACCCTGATGTTTTAAAGGAAGATGAAGAGTGATACAATAAACACAGGACGGAATACCCGACAGTATTATTCTCCTTTTGCCCTTTAATTAGGGCATTTTTTTATCTTAAATTTGACGCAACAAAAAGCCGCATCTCAGCGGCTTAATAATTCACATATAAACTCAGTAATTAACTCAGCAAGATAATCCAAGGTCAGCCTCAAGCTTTTTAGTTGCTAATACATCTTCTATACGACGACGAGTAATAGGGCGCTTATCTTCCTGGTCTTTTCTAGCCTTGGTGATAGCTGCTTTAATTAAGCATTCGCGGTTGATTGATTTGTTTAGGTTCTTATTGATGCCGTCCATTATAGTTCACCTCGCGCTTTAGCTAGTAAAGATTCTTTATGCTTAATTCTACCTACTATAAAGTCGTAATCGCCAGAAACCTTGCTTACGTCAAATAGTTTATCTTCTAGCTCTTCAATATCAGATTGTATTTCTGCATACATATTAGGGGCGGTAGCCATTAAATGTGCGTTGGCTACACATTCAGCCTCGTTAACACAATTATCTTTATTGTGAGTATTAAAATAATTAACCATGGCTATGTGTTTTTCACCACAATTAATAGATGCTAATGACTTTAAATCCGCTTTCCACTTACCTTTAGTAAATTTAGTATTCATATTATTTGCACTCCGCTTTTAATTTGATTAAGATCTCATCTGTTAAATTAATGGTGGCATTGTAGTTCTCCCTTGTTATATAGCTAGAGTTACTGTGCGAGCTAAATACAATAAAACTAGATAAACAGTCGGCAACTTTCTTTGCTATCTCTTTTTGAGTCCTTCCTACGGACATGTAAAGGTCGTTTTTTGGTAGAACCTTATTCATAGAGCCATTTGCTTTTACAATCCCTAGCGCCTCAAGGTTGTTCATATCATCTTTTTCGCACAAAGCCCACTCTACATAATCAAAATCTTTATCGGAGGATAGATGGCTAAATATTCTCGCTTTTATATTGGATGATTGCCCAACGTAAATTATATTCTTATCGCAATCTAATAATGAATAAACGCAATGATCTTCTTTTTCTGGCATTAAATTTTTATCAAACAATCCTGTAACTTTTAAAAATCCCATTATTTACTCCATCTTACTTTTACATTCAAAATATTAAGCACGTACTCTACATCGCAAAATTTAGCTGATGTGTTTCCGTGCCATACTCTTGATACTCTTTCGTAAGTTAATTCAGTACAAAGCTTATCAAGCGCCATTACGCCCATGATTCCCATGTCTTCTGCTGCATCTCTTACTATAGCTCTTAATTCTTTACATTCAGTCATTTTAATACCTTAATTGTTTGGATGCGTTAACTTTACTATAGGTGTACGGATTTTGCAAATATTAATATTAATGTGATAAAACACTTGCAATCATTCTAAATCAGCGTAAAGTTAACTCATTGAAACGAGCGGAGCAAATTAAATGTTAATAGATCCAGTATTAGAGCATATAGAAAAAAGAATCCAAGACACTATCTGGTTACACGAAGAAGTCGCATCAATGAATATAGCCCAGGTAGCGGCTATTAATGAATTGATACAGTCAGCGTTGACAGATACAAGAAATCATTTCGAGAATGCAGTTATAGGAGTTGAAGAATGAATATTCAGCAAGCAATTTACTCACATAAAAACGGCTCAATAAATTTTTATGATATTGGTTATCCTCAGCACATTTGCACTAATGATGATGATTACATTGAATACATCAATTATTGCTGGGAGTATTTAGGTTCGGTACATATTAAAATATCAGAGTTACGATTTTATGGTATTGAGTCAAATATCAACCTTGAGCTTTTTTGCTTTGAGATATCAAGAGCACACGCAGCTATAGAAAAGTGTCACAAGTTCTTAAGTAAAGGTGCTGATTACATGGTTAAGTATTTTCCTAATGTTTACACAGGCAAGTTATCACAAGGTAAAGGCTAATGAATGAGCATACAGTCACAGTCATAATTAAAGGCGTTAAGCATTACTTTAACGGTGACGCCTTAACATCACCAAAGCAACAAGCTATGTTATTTCTAATGTCAATTGATAAAAAAGAGAGGGAATTTTAATGGGCAACTTAAAATTATGGAGCGCTGTAGAAAAAACAAACCCTAATCATACTAAGAAAGCTAACGTTCGCGGTAATAACATAACTGCTATAGCTCCACAAAGGCAGGTTAAGAATGCCACCGAACAATTTGGTATATACGGTAAGTCGTGGGGATTTAAGGCGATAGCGTTTGACTATACAATGCTAGAGCTTACTGGGATTATCGTTTTTAATGGTGTATTTTATTTTCCTGAAGGTGAGTTCCCAATATCGTCTTCAATAAGCGCTTATAGAGATAACGCAAGATTAAAGCCTGATGCAGATTTTGCTAAAAAAGTAGAGACTGACGCATTAACAAAGGCACTTAGTAAACTTGGGTTTAACGCTGATGTATTCATGGGTTTGTATGACGATCATAAGTACGTTCAAATGATGAATGAAGAGTTCAACAAGCCAGAACCAAGCGCTGATGATATGTCATGGATAAACGCTATAAAAGAAAACGTAGAAAACGCTAAACAAATAAACGACCCTGTTTATTTAACTAGAATTCAATTATTTATTAAGGAGGGGTATTAAAATGGAAATTACAATCTTCAAAGGAATAACTACTGAGGGCGTGATAGCTTCAATCGAAGAAAACAGCGAAAAGTATCATGTAGGTTTTTATGCTGACATGAATAACGCACCAGAGCGTAAACTCGTAAAAGAAAGCGCTTCTGAAATTGGTGGTATTATTAAAGAGCTTGAAGCTGCCAGAATTAAGATAACAAAGGCTAACACCGCAGCAGTTAACAAAGAGCATAAGTTAATACTTGAACGCCTTGTAATAGCTAACGCACCGTTTCAGACTTTGATTGACGAATACGCAGCACAACGCAAAAAGATTTTAGCAGATGAAAAGCGTGTTGTTGAATTGCGTGCTGCAATGGTGCAGAAAGAAGATGATCACGAAATGGGTTTATTGATGGATGAAAAGTTTGATAATGACATCTTAACCGCTGAACGTGATAAATTAGAGTATGAAGCCAAGCTTAAAGATCAGGCCGTGTTAGAAATTCAACAACAAAATGAGGCTTTGGTAGCACAACAGAAGCAAGCGGTTATTGATGCGGATTTAGCTAAAATAAAAAGCGAATGGCTAGCTATTGAATTAGAGGCTTATAAAATAAACGATGATATAGACGCGGAAATTCAACGTGATTATTTAGCTGGTGTTGCTGAAGTAAAGCGCCTTGCATCAATAGAAACTGAGCGCTTGGCAGGTATTGATCGTCAACGAGTAGCACAGCAAGCTATTGATGATGAAGCCGCACGTAAATTAGCTGATGTTAATCATGTAAGAACAATTAACAGAGCAGTATATAAATCATTTATTGACGCAGGGTTAACGATTGATTGCGCTACATTAGCAACACAAGCGCTAATAGATAATAAAGTTTCACACACAATAATTAACTACTAAAGGATAAAGAACATGGGCAAAATAGCATTAAGTTTAAAAATCGATTTGGCAAAAATGGATATGAATCGCATCTTTAACGGTAAGAATGGAGCGCAATATTTAGACGCAACAATCTTTGTAAATATGGATGAGTTAGACCAATATGGCAACAGCGGAATGATTACACAAGACGTTAGCAAAGAAGAAAAGCAGCAAGGTGTTAAAGGTAATATTCTTGGTAATGGTAAAGTATTCTGGGTTGAGAATGGTCAAGCACCACAGCCACAAGGTCAAGCGCAAGGGGGTTATCAACAGCAAGCAGCACCACAGCAGCAAGGCGGTTATCAGCAACAAGCACCCGTACAACAAGGTGGCTTTCAACAGCAATCACCGCAGCAGCAACAAGCACCGCGCGACCAAGGAGGATTTACAGCGGCACAAGGCGGGTGCAACGGCTGACACACCACCTTTTTAATTAACTAAACACGCGCAGGGAAGCGCCCTTTTAATTTTGCTAATGACATTTGATGATAAGCGAGAAATAATATGAGCAGGCCGAAAAAATGGAAAGAAATGGTTAGTAATAGCAAAAGCCAGATAGAAGATTTTAATGATTTTCTTGACGATAAAGCTATAGTTTGGGCTGATAATGAAATGAATAACTACAAGAGAGCCATGATGATTCTTGTGGGTGCTGAAACTAATTATAGAGGATTACTTACAGAGCAAGATACTAAGTTTGTAGAAACAATGATTAACAGGGAGCAAGCAAACTAACCTTGAGTTAAGCGTGTTAAAACCGCGCAGCGAACAGTTTTAATCCGCTTGAACGTGTTGTTAGGCGGTAACTATTGGAGATAGAAAAATGTCACATCATGCACGCGGTTACAGGATTTACCCTGATGACGAAACAGACCACAGCAATGAGCAATGGGCTAAGTCTGACAGTTGGATTAATGGACTGGAATTTAGGCGCGATTACAATGAGGCGATGGCGTTAGCTAAAGTTGGTGCCATTAGTTGCGGAATGCCTTTTGTTGTTCAGATAATACCGATTGGCGGAAAACGCCCGAAATATGCGGAAGTATGGGTAGTTAAATCTTAACCGCCTAACCTTTTAAATAAGCGGGCGCGCTGTTTGCGCTCCGTTTGATTTTGTTGTTATGTGCTGAATTAATTGGAGTGATCATGTTAATTGAAGTAGAGCCGCTTAGTATTGTAACATCTAAGAGCGGACTTAGATTTAAAGTTATATGCAAAGCTAGACACGGACAGGACTGTTCAGTACCTATGGTTGTTTACACCAACATAGATGCTACTAAAGATGCTAAAATTGGAACAGTATGGGCTATAGCGGAATCGATATTCTTGAGCAGATTTAATTCCACATAACACTGCGATTAAGCCGAACCAACAAAACGCGGAATGAGTAGCAAGTAAAATCAATAGCTTACTTTTTATCTATTCCGTATTTGCGCCACCAACGCGTAAATGTTTATTTTGATTCGGCCTTTCACGCAATAAAAGAGGTATGTAACATGCTAAACAAGCACGATGTAAAATTACAGCACAAGCGGTTAACTCATTTTGTAACTAAAGGAGTTTTATCAGTATTAGTTTTAGCGGGGTGTTTATGGCTAAGCCTATCGATAATTTTATAACCTGGTTACATCTCTACACACTGATTGCATCAATAATATTTGCAGTCGTAATAATTAATTATCCTGGCTCAATACCGATTATCTTAGGGTTTATATTATGAAACGTTCAAATATAGAATGTACAGAAAGAAATTTACAAATGGTTATTCGTTATATCAACGGCGAGACATTGCGCGAACTAGATAATTTTTATGGCTTTGCTAGTGGTCGTGCTCAACAAATAACAGTTAAAGCATTACGCAGAGTACAAAGCGATCATAAAGTTAAAGCTGTGCCAAAGAAAGAATTGCGACTAAACGCTGATTGCTGGATTGATATGTTAAAGGCTACTGTTTTGAGCCGCGGAGTTACGTCATGAGTATAGCTAATTTTATCAGCCAAGAAGAAGAAATAGCATCACTAAAAGTTAAGCTAAAAGAAGAAGGTGAATTTCACGCTAACTATCACAAAAATAAAATAGCTAAATTAAAATCAAAAGTAGTAGCGGCAAATAAAAAGTGTGAGTTTTTTAGAGGTAAAGCCAACGGGTTAGAGTTTAGTCGAGATAAATTAAAATCGACTAGCGAATCAGTGTTAAAAATGATGATCAATCTCAAGCTTGAAGGGCTACTAGACATTAGCGATAAAGAAATATCTGATAGATGCTTTGCAGACTTAAGGCACGTAAGAAACACAATTGCTTTAATTAAGCGTAATGAAAAACTTTAAGTTAACCGCCAACTCAATAGGTTTATTTATAGCTGAGTTATGGAAGTTAGATTTAACCAAAGCTTGGCGTGTAACAATAGTTCAGTGGCGAGAAAAAAGAAGTAACGATCAAAATTCTTTTCAGCATGTTATTTATAATGAAATAAGTGCGTTTTTAATTAGTAAGGGTCGCACAGATTGGTGCCCAAAGTTTACAAAACGAAATATGAAGAACAATTTTTTAGGGTGGGAAGTCACAGAATACACAGATGTTAAAACTGGAGAGATTACAACAAGAGAGGAGCTAATATCAACAAGCGGTTTGGATGTTGGTGTTGCTTGCGATTACATAACAAAGCTTTTGGATTGGGCGCAAAGTATCGGGTGTACAATTAAAATACCTGCTCAATGTGAATATAGGGATTATTTAGACAAACAAAATCATTGATTAATTAACCAGAACGCATATAATGGAACTGGTTATAATTAAGATAAGGGTTATTTATGTTGTGGGTGGATGCTAAAGGGTTTGAAGGAAGATTACAGGTTACTAGGTGTGGGCTTGTTAGGAGTGTTGATAGGGTTGTTTATAATCACCCAGATAGCACAAGAAAACTAAAAGGTAGGGTTTTAAGATGCTCTACAGGTAAGTCTGGGTATAAGGTCGTTGACTTAAGGGTTAGAGGTAAAAATAAGATCGGAAGGGTTGAGCTGCTACATAGGATTGTAGCTAATACGTTCCTTGATAAAGTAGTCGGTCTAGACCATGTAAATCACATTGACGGAGATAAACTAAATAACAATATTAGTAATCTTGAAAGGTGCAATCATCAGATGAATATCAGTCATGCGTGGAGCACTGGGTTGTGTGACTCACAAAAAAAACCTGTTATTTCAAGTAATGGTGGTTTCGGGGTTTACTATCCATACATGAGAAAGGTTATCTCTGATGGGTTTAACCCTTCACTAGTTCACGCAGCAATGAACGGAAGGCAGAATACTCATGGTGGCTTTAAATGGGGTTACGCTTTGACAATACCAGAAAATAGCGAGTATCAACAATTACTAGATAAACAGGATGAATGATTATGAGTGAATGGATTAGTGTTAAAGATAGATTGCCTTGTGAGGGTGGTGACTATATTTGTGCAAGAAATAGGTTTAGCCGTAGCGAGGTTGTGGCTTTTTGCTCTGGTGATGAAGATCTCGATAATGCAAGATGGTTTGATTCTGAATCTACCTCGTTGTTTTATGCAGTAACAAAAGAGCGCAGAGATGCGTTAAAAGATTATGGGAAGGTAACTCACTGGATGCCACTACCTGAGCCACCAAAGGAATAATAATGAACATTCAAAAGGTATCTAAAGACGGCAACAAGTCATGTAAATGCGGCTATATATTCCAACAAGGTCAAACAGCATACAGAGCGAGATACGATAGCTTTAACCGCCCTGTATTTATTTGTGATAAGTGTAAGGAAAAGTAATGAAATATAAAACAAAAGATAAAAAACAGAAAAATAAAAAACGATACGTACCAAGGAAATAAAATGGCCAAGCAAACTAAAATAACCAAGTCAGCAAGAGGTCAAGATTGCACCTTGTTACTTGGTGACTGCTCAAACAATGAAACAGTGGTACTTTGCCATATAGGGAAAGATAGAGGCATGGGGTACAAGTGTAGCGATCACTTTGCTGTTTACGGGTGCGGTAATTGTCACAAAATCATTGACGGGCAAGTAAAATCAGAATTTACGCAAGGTGAGTTAGCAGAGATCAAGCTGATCGCACTAGAAAGAACTCAGCAAAAACTAATTGATAAGGAGTTATTAAATGTCGTATGAATTTGACTTGCCAATGCCGCCAAGTATAAACGGGTATCGTGCCTGTGTTAGGAATAGATTGATAACATCAAAGCGAGGTCGTGATTACTTTGTTGCTGTACAGTCTGTTATGGATGAATTAAAACTATCTGGTGAGATGATAGAAAAGCCTGTAATGATTAGTCTGATTATTCACCCAAGGACAAGAGCAAAGTTTGATGTGTCCAATTATTTAAAAGCTTACGAGGATGCTTTAGTTAAGTGTGGATTTCTTGAGGACGATCACTGGATAGAATACTCAGGCATTAAAAAAGGTGAAGTTATAAAGGGTGGTTTATTAAAGCTGCGAATTTCAGTATAATGAAGTCCAATTCACAAAGTAAGGAAGTATCATGATTAACAAGTTTTCAGTCGGTCAAGGCCCAGGTGACAATGATCCACCAGTGCCACCAGTAACACCAAAGGGTTAATTACTAATCATGAACCTTTTAAAGGTTTTATTGATAAGCTGGGCAGCAGGGTTTAGCTTATCTTTTTTAAAGGCTTTGGAGTTCTCCTATCAAAGCAAATGTTTAACAATGTCGCTAATCTACTTTATTTTGGCGATATATTGCTATAAATATTTAGCAAAAGAGTTAACATTAAAAAGGGTAATTAGTGCCTATGTTATCGCATCTCTTTGCGGGTGTATGATTGTATCTTCATGGTTTAACTTTGTGTTTGTTAATCCTGATATTTACCATGCACTGATAGATATAAGGAGAGGTGACGGTCTTACTTGGGAAAACATATACAATACTATTGAGCTAACTGCTCTTTTAATAGTGGGGCGTGATGGGCTTATCTATCTTTATAATTGGCTTATTTGTAGGAATAGGTGGATTAATGTTATTATTGCAAATAATTCAACTTATAACCTCGGTAGATAAACGTGAGAGAGCCATCAATAGCAGCAGTAGACGCAAAGATAGATAATTTAGTTCATATCGTTGACAAGCTCGCTGATACGGTATCAAACCTTAACACCGTCCACACAGAAATAAACCACCTTTCAGAAAAAGTAACAAAATGTGAAAATAATTTTAACTCTATAAATAAAGATTTAAGATTAGTTAGCGACAAAGTGATCACAAACTCAATTCAAGCCGACGAATACAGGTATATTAAAAAGATATTTATAGGCTTTATTGTTACCGCATTTCTTGGTGGTGGTTATATGACTAAGACCACAATAGATAATTCATCAAGACAGGCTAGCGCTATGGCTGAGATAGTCAAAGCTATCAAAGAAGGCTCAACCAATATAAATAAGGACAAGTAATGGCACTTGAATACAAAATAATCCACACTGCGGATTTAAATGGTTTACTTTCTCAAGCAGGGGAAGAGCTTATTTCGGTTGCGCGACACAACAAAGACAGAACAAAGATAATATACTCAATTAATCACACTCCAGAAGAAATAGCATTGATTTTTATAAGTGGATTTGATGGTTGGTCATTCCTTTCTACATACAGAACCTATTCGCACCAAGAAGCCTTAGAAATAATGAATACGGACGAATGGCGAGAAGATGAAGGTTTGATATAATGTGGATCGTTGAGTTAGATGGTATCGATGACAGTCTTACTATGTCTGGCTTTACGGCAACAGGTGATTTTAAATTAAGCGGGTTTTTTAACGCCACATCGCTAGGTACTCGCGTAATGATGGGCAGCTCGCTAAATACATCAAATTTCATTGCAATCCAAGGCGGTGTTTTTGATGTAAGAATTGGCGGTTCATCTTTAACAACTGCTATATCTATATCTGCCGGGGTTGGCTATTCTTGGGATATTGAAAGAGTTGGCACAACGGTTACTATTGATGTAAACGGAACGCAAGAAACAAAGACAACATCATCGACAGCTTATTTTGATTTGATAGGGGCGGTTAGCTCTGGTTCGTTTAGGTTTCAAGGTCAAATTGGTGATACTACCGTAATGAACGGTGACTCAGGCGGCAATAGACTGTTAAATTTTAACACTTCATCTCACGGCGCTGGGACTGTAACTATAACTGACACTATAAGTGGTCAGAATGCGACCGGCGTTAACATGCCAACAGATGGTAGTGCCTGGGTTAATTTAGGTGGCGGCGGTATATCATTAACAGTAACAGAGGTATTAAATTCTTTTACTGATATTTCAAACATAAATATAGATTACAATGTTAGTGCTGTTATAACAGAAACGCTTAATTCATTTGGTGACACTTCAGTAATAAGCGTTACTAGTGGTCAAGTTGTAAATTTAACGGTAACAGAAACGCTAAGTGTATTTACTGACGTATCAAATATAAATGTATCTGCTAATATTGAATTGCTTGTTACAGAGGTGCTTAATTCGTTTTTAGATGGTGCTAATGTTACAATAGCAAAAGATATAACTTTACAAGTAACGGAAGTATTTAATAGTTTTGCTGATAACTCGTCGATAAGATTGCCAGCTAATTGGGTGGATAAAACTAAAGTTACAACTACATACACAACACAAACACCAGCAAGCACAACTTGGATAGATAAAGGATAATACAATGTCACAAAGTTCAATAGCAGAATGTAACGCAGCGCTAGACGCTCGAAATATACTTTTAAATGGCGGCTCAGTAGAAATACGAACCGGTGCAGCGGCTGATATTGACGCTACGCCAACGGGAACAGTAAGGGTAACATTTACTTTACCAGCTACAGCTTTTGCAACAGCAGCATCAAGAGCTTCATCAATGAATGCAGTCACTGCGGTTACGGCAACAGTAGCCAATACAGGAACTCAGGTTCATTATGTGGCAAAGACAAGTGGTGGCGCAGTAAGTCGAGTAGGTAGTGCGGGTACGTCAGGTACAGATATGATTTTAAATACTCTTACGTGGTCAAGCGGCGATGATGTATCTATTACTAACTGGACAACTTCACAACCTAAATAATCTTAAGTCGAATAACCTATAAGGACTCGATACTATGAATAAATCAACTACATCTGCAAACAAGCGTAGAGAGATAAATAAAGAAGAATTAAGGCGCTATCTTAGTGAGAACAATAAGATACGCCAAATAGTTGATAACATTAAAAAACTGGAAGACGTTACTATCGAATTAGATAACGTCTCAGTTAGCCGTATCAATAGCGCCATCACACACAGATTATCACTCCTTAAGAAATACCTACCTGATGAAAAATCAATAGAGATTAAGAACGCAGAGGGCGAGTCTTTTAAAACTGATAGTAAATGGACAGTAGAGTTTGTAAATGCCACACCTCAAGATTAATCGTAAGCTCGAAAGCTTCCTAACAAAACCTAAACAGTTAAAGATTGCTATAGGGGGGAGAGGGTCGGGTAAATCCATTGGTATAGGTGACGCGCTTACTTTTAAAATGGCAACAGAGAAAGCTGATGTTTATTGTTTGCGTGAGTTTCAAGACTCTATTGCTGATTCTGTACATCGAGTGTTTGAGGGTGCTATTAATGACCGCTTAATGCTTAATGGATGGAATGTACAAGAGAAGCGAATAATATCTCCTGATGGGGCGCAGACAGCTTATAAAGGCGCATCAAGAAACCCTAACTCTATTCAGTCAGCGCAGGGTTATAAGTATTCATGGTTTGAAGAAGCACAGACAATGAGTCAAGCCAGCATTGATAAGCTTCTGCCTACAATATTAAGAAACCCAGGTGCGGAGTGCTGGTTTAGTGCTAACCCTCAATCAAGCGCTGATGCTTTTAGCCAAAGATTTATAGTTCCTTACTTAAGGGAGCTAGAGCGCAACGGATTCTATGAAGATGATTTACATTTAATTGTAGTTGTTAACTGGCGTGATAATCCTTGGTGGAATGTAGAGCAAGAAGCATTAAGGCAATGGGATTATGCTAACCTATCAAGAGCTAAATACGATTGGATATGGGAAGGCAAGTTCAACGATGAAGTTGAGGATTCTATTATTAAGGCTGAATGGTTCGATGCTTGTATTGATGCACATAAGATGGATAAGCTTAAAGAAGTATTTAAGCCTTTAGGTGCCAAGATTGCAGCACATGACCCAAGTGATACGGGTAAGGACAATAAAGGCTATGCAATGCGTCATGGTTCTATTGTTCAACATATCTATGAAAAGAACACAGGTGAAATTGATGTTGGCTGCGACTGGGCCACTAACTTAGCAAGAGAGCATAAAGCAGATTGGTTTGTATGGGATGGTGACGGTATGGGTGCAGGGCTTAAACGTCAAGTATCCAATAACCTAGATGCAACATCAACTAAATATCAAATGTTTAAAGGCTCACTGTCAGGTAAAGGGCAAGACAATGCTGAGAAGATTTACCAGCAAGGATATGGTGATAAGAATAACAACCTAACTAACGCAGAAGTATTTAAGAATAACCGCGCACAGTATTACATCACATTAGCTGATAGATGTTACAACACTTACCGATGTGTGGTTAAAGGTGAGTACGTTGACCCAGAGGAAATGATTAGCTTTGATAGTGATGGAATAGAAAGTATTCCCGCTTTACGTTCAGAGCTTTGTCGTATACCAAGAAAGAACAACAGTAATGGATTGCAACAGTTAATGAATAAGCAAGAGATGAAAAGCCAAGGGATAGACTCCCCTGGTATGGCTGATAGCTTAATGATGTTAATGTTTAAGCCTCCGATTAAGAAGGCTCGTAAAGCTTTAAACTATGGTCGCTCTAGCGTGGTTTAGAGTAGTTAGTTGATGGGCTGCCGCCAGTAGTATTACCAAAACAACGGGGAGCGCTTAGCATTCTAGTCGCTACCTCGTTGCACTCTTTACACTCAGTTAGTAATTCATCTTGTTCAGCAAACTTCTCTGTGATGTGATTTTTTAAGCATTTAAAGCTTCGAAGCATTTTCACACTAATCTCCATAGCGACTTGATCCAACCAATCACAATCAACCAAAAAACCAACGGTGCAAATATAAACATTAGCACTACCGCTAGTGCTTCATACCAATCAACCCAATCAAAAACAATTGAGTGAAATCCCATAACAAACATAAATAAATAACTAATTAATATATATTCAATCATCTAATCTATCCTCATCAACAATCAAGACAGATTCATCAACACTGTAACTACTGCAACAATCATCGCAATAATAAAGTAACTCAGCGTCACCATTATTTTCCTTTAGCTTCTGTAAGTGCGCTATAGCTTCACTGATATTCATTGTTTATTCTCCAATCCGTTACACATGCACTCTAATCGATTATGAAATTTAATATCGTTACAGTGCTTATTATAAGTTTCGTACCTGATACCCCAATGGGCGCAAGCATCTTTAACCGTCCAGCCTTTGTTATGTATTGTTAGTGTGAAGCTATTCATTGTCATCCTCAAAAAAGTCAATAGGTGTATTGCCAATTACGTACCTTTTGTATTCCATAAGGGTCATAAATACCTTCTGTCCCTTCTTAACTGCCATGTCCTCACGCTTAGTTAGCTTGTAATCAAAAACCTCTTGAATTATTGCGGGTCGCAAATTGTTAGCCTTAAAAATTTCGTGATTGCCAACACTTACAGCCTCAACATCAAACCCCAGCGCATCAATAAGCGCGTCTAACTTCTTTTCTATGTTATTCATGTAAAGCCCCTATTCCCCAAATGATAATAGCCGCTAACAACACAGTGATCGCAACAAGAACACAAGACAGAGCGAGCACAGACAAGTAAGGAGTGCCACTATTACCCAAGTCAGAATAAAACGTGGCTGATATAATAAGCGAAGCTAATCCATACAGAACAAAAAGCGCAAACACCTTTTTTAACTTATTCATTGTACTTTACCCCGATAGAACACAATAGATAGCGCGAATTGCACTATATGTAACTAGTGTAGTTGATAAGTTATAATAAGTAAAACGAAAATTCCATTAATCATCGAGTGCCTTTAATGCCAAATAAGATGACAGATTCACAATTAGTTGCGCTACTGTCTCAAGCAGAGCAAGACGCCGCGACATACAACGGTGAATTCTCAGAAGAAAATACAAAGTACCTAGCTGCTTATCTTGGTAATAAATCAGGTGAGTTTTCTGCGACTCCAAATCAATCAAGTGTAGTTTCCACAGATATTGCCGATGTTGTTGAGGCTGATATGCCCTCATTAGCTCGTATCTTTCTTGGTTCAGGTGATGTGGTAACGTTTCAACCTAACACCGAGAACGAAGTAGAGATTAAAGAGGCAGAGGAAAAGACAAAGTACGTTAACTGGATTGTGCGTTCACAACCTGAAAGCTTTAATATTATTCACAACTGGCTTAAAGATGCTGAGATTCAAAAGAATGGTGTTGTAAAATACTTTATTGAAGAACAAAAAGAAGTTGAAGTTGTTGAGTATGAAGATGTAGACGCTGAAGAAATAAGTGCAATCATTGAAAGTTTAAAAGGCTCAAAGGTTGACAAGGTTAAAGTTGAAGTATCAGAGCAGGAAGAAAACGAAGCACAAAACCCAGAGTTACCAGCAACGTTTGATATTAAGTTTCGTGTTACCACTGAAAAGCAAAAGG
>Ga0256372_1000002_pt1 | contig 35591 bp, 64 predicted proteins | sample SI3LviralmetaG_FD_190081 | JGI IMG/M metagenome (GOLD analysis project Ga0256372, IMG submission 190081) | Sea-ice brine viral communities from Beaufort Sea near Barrow, Alaska, United States - SI3L | ecosystem: Environmental > Aquatic > Marine > Coastal > Brine | place: USA: Alaska | collected...
CCAAGCGCAATAGCTGTCGTTTATAAGTTACAAGGATATAACTACGGGTAACAGTACAAGGTAAATCAAAATAAAGGGGCTAAATGCCCTTTTTTGCTATACGTGATATAATTAATGTAATCCCAACTAAGCAAAACACAAGAAGATAAACTATGTCAGCAACTAAAGGCAATCAATTCTGGAAGCAAAGGGCCACACATGGAAGGGAGAAGATATTCAAAACCCCATCTATAATGCTTGATGCTGCCTATGAATATTTCCAATGGGCAGAGAGTAACCCATTAAATAAAGCTATAACACATCAAGGCGCTGTCACAGGTTATGAGGGTGTGATGCGCGCTATGACGATAAAAGGGCTATGTATATACTGGGGTGTTAACTCATTTTACCTTAATGATTTTGTAAAGAATCTAGATTTGCAAAAGCCTGAAGATAAAGATTTTTCCCAAGTCATTAGTACAATCAAAGAAATAATAGAGACTCAAAAGTTTGAAGGGGCTAGTGCGGGCCTATTAAATGCCAATATTATAGCTAGAGATTTAGGGTTATCTGATAAAACAGAAACAGAAACAACTCACAGAATAGTAAAAGCTGACTTAGACGCGTGGTAAATCTTAAGGACTTTCAGCAGCACGTTAAAGATAAATCACCTTCTTTCGTGCCTTTATTTAAAAACCAATCAAGGTATCAGATTGCATGGGGTGGTGCTGGTAGTGGCAAGTCTCACATAGTCGCTAGAAAGCTACTGTATAGAATGCTCAATGAATCACACGTTAAGCATAACTTCCTTATTATACGAAAAGTAGATAGGACCATTAAGAAGTCAGTATGGACGTTGATGAAAAACATTGTGTCTATATGGGGATTAACTAAGCAGTTTCATTTTAACCAAACCGACCGCACAATGATTTACAAGCCTACTGGATCGCAATTCATGTTCAGTGGATTAGATGATGTTGAAAAGTTAAAGTCTATTGAGGGCGTTACTTCTATATGGGTAGAAGAAGCAACCGAGCTATTGCAAGAAGATTTTGAGCAATTAGATTTACGTTTACGTGGCGAGTTCGGATGCCTCAAGCAAATAATACTCACGTTTAACCCTATTAGTGATCAGCACTGGATTAAGAAGATATTCTTTGATGATCCTATTGAGGGAGTATTTACATTAAAAACAACTTACTTAGATAATGCGTTCATTGATGAAGAATACAAAATGGTAATGAATAACAAGAAGAAATCAAACCCTCGATACTATGGTATTTACGCATTGGGTAACTGGGGAACCGCTGAAGGATTAATATTTAACAACGTTACACAAAGACTAATAAAACCTTTTGAGATAGAAGGGTTAAAATGTTATCAAGGTTTAGATTTTGGATATACAAACGATCCGACCGCATTCAATCAATCATATGTAGACGATATCAACAAGAAGATTTACATCTATGATGGCTTTTATCAAAAAGGAATGAGTAACGCGCAGATAGCAGCAGAAATAACGAGAATGCTTGCTCATAAGCATAAAACAGTAGCGGATAGCTCAGAGCCTAAGTCGATAGATTATATCAAGGGAAAAGGTGTTAGAATGCAAGGAGCGCTTAAAGGTGCTGACTCTATAAACACAGGAATAGATTTTCTGTTAGAATATGAAATAATAGTAAACGCTCATTTAGTCGAGTTTATGACCGAGTTTGATAATTACGCTTGGGAAGTAGATAAAAAGACTAACAAAGCAACTAACAAACCAATTGATGATTTTAATCATTTTATAGACGGGCTAAGATACGCAGTTGAATGTTTATTTAAGAAGTCTAAAACATTTTTTGCAGGATAATAACGAGGAAGATATGCAAATCCCATTTAAAAGATTTTTCACTAAGAAGAAGGTAGCTCAATCTATAGAGAAGTCTTACACTTCTTCAGAGGTTGAGAATATTTACACCCGAGCAGCGCAATGGAGTGATTGGGATTCATCAAAAGCAATCGAAGAGGGTTACAAGTCCTCTGTTCCTGTTTATGCGTGTGTTAAAAAGCGCATGGACTCAATAGCAAGCATACCTTTAGTTGTTGAGGTAAAGAGTGGTGATGAGTGGGAGGCTTTACCTAACCATCCGTTACAGGCGCTTTTAGATAACCCTAACCCTGAAATGAGTACAAGCGACCTAATGATGCTGATGTCCTCACATAAAGATTTAGCCGGCAATGCTTATTGGATGAAGGTTAAAGGTGGGCGAGGGAATACCACTAAAGAATTGTGGCCCACAATGCCGCAATACGTTTCAATTAGTGGATCACAACAATCATTAGTTGAATATTACACTGTAGGTGTTGAGCAAAAGCGTGTCGATAAAGATGATATGTGTCATTTTAAATTTACTGACCCTAGCTCATTGATATTCGGCCAAGCTCCATTGAGGGCAGCAGGAAAGGCGGTTGATATCGACAACGCAGGCCAAGCATGGCAAAAAGTGTCAATGCAAAATCGTGCCGTGCCAGATCTGCATTTTTCGTTTGAAAACGAAGATATGACCGATACTCAATATGAACAAGCATCGGCAGCGATAAACGCAAAAACAGGACCAGGAAGCGCGAGAGGCGCATTATCAACATCCAAAGCAAAAGTCACCCAATTATCTATGTCACCAGTTGAGATGGATTTCATGGAGACAAGGCGCTTTACCCGTGAAGATATATGTTCGGTTTATGGTACTCCTTCATCTTTAATTGCTGAAATGGGCAATGTAAATTTAGCTAACGCAGAAACAGCAAGACGCGCATTCTGGCAAGACACAATCATACCTTTAATGGATGATAATATTGATACACTTAATATGTGCTTATCATCTGAATACGGTCCTGATGTTCGTATTGTTTATGACCTGTCTAACATTCCAGCACTTCAAGAAAATTACGCGGAGAAATTAACTAATGCTAAAATCCTTTGGTCGATGGGCGTACCTTTTAACATCGTCAATCAGCGTCTTGAGCTTGGTCTTGATGATATGGACGGTGGCGACATTGGTTACATTCCTACTGGTGTTATCCCGACTACCTTCGATTTTGATACAGAAGGTGACGAAGAAGCGAAAGCACTCGTATTCAATGAAATTTTAAAGAAGCATAATAATGGATAATTTATATATTGCCGGTACAGACATAGATGGTGTTTATTTCGATTACATTGGTTGCTATCAGTCGCTTGATAAAGCTAAAGCTCGATGTAAAACAGATAAATGCTTTGTTGGTGAAATAGAGCGTAACGTACCTCAGCCGCAAACACTTACAGGATGGGTAGTGATTTACCCTAAAGCTTAATGTTAACAACTGGCAGAAATAGAGAGCAAGAACGGGCATCTCAGCAACAAATGATGTCACGTATCATTAGTCAATATAATCGCTCTATTGCGCGTGAAATTGCACGGGCTATGAATGATTATGCTAGAAACTTAGATGATCCAATGGTTAACGCTGAGGTTAGATTCAGGCACATGGATAACATGAGCCGCATACTTACTCGTTTATGGACTCAGGCTGGCAAGATGTCAGTTGAGCATAATTTTAATATAGTTAAAGCTTATTATGATATGGAAACAAAGAAAGGTTCTGATTTTCCTGATTTGACTACTCCTATTGTGGATAAAGCTATCGCTGATTGGATTCGCGCTTATGGTGGCGGCAAGATCACCGAAATAACCAGTACGACAATGACAGATATAAATAAGATTGTTGCCGATGCAAGAATTGAAGGGTTAAGTGAGCGTGATACCGCTAAATTAATAAACGCTGTTGCTCCTGTTAAGTCAGCATCGAGAAGTCAAACAATCGCACGAACTGAAGCGCACGGCAGTAGTCAAGGCATGAGCTTAGATGTTGCTAATGAAACAGATATACCACTGGTTAAAGTTTGGTTATCAGACCAAGGCGAATCAGCAAGGGATGATCATTTAGATGTTAACGGTCAAAAAAGAGCTTTAGCGGATGATTTTAGTGTGGGTGGTGAACGGTTAGAGTACCCAGGCGACCCAAGCGGAAGCGCTGAGAATGTAATTAACTGCAAGTGTGTAATTGGCTACGAAATAGCGTAATTGACCAGTGTTTGTTTTATTGTTAAAATAAACCAAATGCTAAAGGGGTTTTCATGGAATACAAGAGTATAGAGTTTAAAGCTGAAGAAATAGATGTTTCCAAAATGGAAGTATCAGGATACATTTCTACATGGGATGAAGATCTCGTTGGTGATATTATCCATCCTGGAGCTTTTAAGAAATCAATCAGTGAAGCGTTCCCTCGCGGTAAAGTTAAAGCATTGTGGGAACATTCATTACCTATGGGTATGCCATTGCACATGGCTGAAGATTCAAAGGGTACGTTTGCTGTTACAAAGCTTAGCAATACAGTTGAGAATGTCGCGCGTATTGAATACATGAAAGATGGCGTGGTAGATAGCCAATCAATCGGCTTTAACCTTGTAAAAGGTAAGTATGATTTTGACGAGCATGGTCGTAGAAATATTTATGAAGTTAAATTAAGTGAATATTCCGCTGTGATGTTTCCAGCAAACCCTAATGCTACACTAGATAACATTAAATCTTTAACGACTCAATTTTTAGTTGAGCAATCAAAAGGTTTACATATAACAGATTCAAATGAATTAAAGTATTTGTTCGATTCATTGAAAGCACTTATACAGACTGATGAGCCGTCGATAGACACTCATAACGAAGTTAAGCCGCTAATTGACGAGTGTACAGTTGCACTAAAATCACTTGGCGACTTTGCCAAAACAATTAAATTTAAATAGGTATATATTATGTCTGAAGAAATTAAAGAAATTAAAAGCGCATTTGAATCAACTTCAAACGAACTTAAAAGCGCATTGATCACAATGCAAGATGAAATCAAATCAAAGGGTTCAGCATCTAAAAAAACTAACGAACGCGTATTTAAAGCGGAGCAAGGTTTAGATAGTGTTGTTAAGTCTGCTCAAAACTTAGAAGATCGCTTGACTGAACTTGAAGTTAAAACAAATCGCCCAAGCCAAACAGCTAATGCGGTTCGTAAATCTTTAGGTCAATGTTATGTTGAGTCTGAAACTTACCAGGAAGTTAAATCGACTACCCGTGGTAACTCAGTACCGGTAGAGCAGAAAGCAATTAGTGACGGTGCTGGCAGTGCAGGCGCATTAACAGATCAAATGCGTGTTCCTAATATTTTCCGTAATCCTAACCGCCCAATGTTCATCCGTGATTTAGTTAATCATGTGCCAACAATGGATAGTGCTGTTGAAATCATGCGTGAAAACGTATTTACTAACAGTGCAGCTCCACAAGCTGGTGAGTTAGTTCTTAAAGCTGAATCTGATATCACATTCTCTTTAGAAACTTATAAAGTTGAAACTCAGGCTCATTGGATGCAGGCTTCGCGTCAAATCCTTGCAGATGTTAACCGCCTACGTAGTTATATCGATGGTCGCTTAATGTATGGCTTAGATTTACTATTTGATGCTCAGTTGCTATCTGGTGACGGTACTGGTCAAAACTTTACAGGTCTTTTGGTTGATGCTGGCGTATCTGATATTGGCGCGTCTGCTGCTGAGTCTGGTACTGTATGGTTAGAGCATATTCGTAAAGCAATCACGCAATGTCAATTGTTTGAATACTACAACATCAACGGTATTGTTTTAAATCCTGCTGACTGGGAAACTATCGAAATCTCTACAGGTTCAGATGGTCACTTTATTTGGGCATCAGTTCCAGATGGTGCAGAAATGCGTTTATGGCGTGTTCCAGTGGTTGTTACTAATGCTATGCCACAAGGTTCATTTATCTTAGGTGATTGGACTATGGGCGCTACATTGTACGACCGTGAACAGAAGAACGTTCGAATTAGTGAAAGCAATGGTACTGATTTTGTTAAAAATGCCGTAACTATTCTTGCAGAAGAACGCGCAGCATTTGCAATTGAATTACCTAAAGCGTTTACTAAAGGTACATTAACCGCAGCCGCTTAATAGCTAACGTTAAATGATAAAGGGAGCTTAATTGCTCCCTTTTTGTTACCTACTTAACCTCTACTGTTAATGGTTGAAATGATATGCCAGCCTCAAAAGCATTTCTTAATATACTTTGATATTTGTAATCACAACCTGATTTTTCAAAATGTTCATCAAAAGCCTTTTCTTTATCTGTTCTTGTATCGATAGGCTTTAAGTACTTTAATAACTCACAGTGATACGAACCATCACCACCTTTCATTACGTAATGCCCACTAGTGTCAGCAGTTAATAATATTTCATACTCACACTTATTTCTTCTATCTATCACCATCATGCCAACACTAGGTGATTCACCGTTATCAGCCATAGCTTGTGTATATGTTGGGATTGGTTCATCCGTAAAACCATAACTACATCTGTGATTTGTTGACTTAGGAGTAATTGGCATATCATTGCATCCTATGTCAATTATAACGGTTTTAGTGTTCATTGTTTATTCTCCAATTCATCGTTAAGCTTTTTTATTTCTTTGTAATCAGATATTGATTTTTTTACCAAGTGAGGCAATGCAGCTAAAAAGGCTTTTATAGTACCTGTCATTGTTTATTCTCCAGTTCATTAATCTCATTGTTAATTAATTTATTCTGCTTATTGTCCTTAACGGCATGCTCTCGATACCACCTCAACGAATAACCGATAATCTCGCAGAACTCTAAAAGCGTGTAACCTTTGTTTCTAATCTTTCGTGTTAGTTTGTTCATTGTTAATAAAGCCTCTATTTAGCAGTTTTGATTGATTGGCCATATGAGTGGCCTGTGTTATTAGCCTTGTGGCAATAGCCATTCCTTTTTGAAACTTGCCCGTACTGGCGCGTATAATTACATTAATTTCTTGGCTCGCTATTGCTGCATCTCTTGCCATTGATGCGATTATCAATGCCTTTCTAGCTAAAAATCGTTTACCGTAAGTTTTACGCCACACCTTTTGTTTATTTATTTTTACTTGTTTCATTAATCTTCACCTATGTGCAACTCTGCTTTTTGTATTAAATCCCACTCTCCGCATTCGCAAGTTGAATCCCACCATTGAGATCTTGCAAAAACAACTTTCTGCCTACAGTTAGGGCATTCAATAGAATTGCCGCTACCTGCGTCTGAGTGGACATCCTCACTATCAACTTCAAAACACTCTCTGATTAATTCGCTGCTCATTATAAACCCCTTTATTCGTTATCTTTTGCATTATATTAATTCACCTTTTGCATTATTGCAAGGTAAGTTTAAATTATTTACCTATTAGTGATATAATAAACAAAAAGCGAATAGGTGTTTAAAATGTATATTGCAGTAATGGGATTCACAACAGGTAGCCAAACCTTTAAAGCTGGCGATAAAGTACCGAAGAATTTAATTTATAATGCTGATAGATTGAAGCGTGGATTGATTAAAGAAGCTAAAATTATTAAACCTAACGAAACAAAGGTTGTAAAAGATGAGTTACTACACAGCAACAACGACGAACGGAAATCAAAGAACTCAGCCAAATCAAAAAAGTAATCGCACGACTGATAATATAATTAGTCCTGTTTCTACTTCTGATATGGCAAACTTTCTAGGCTTACCAATGCCGCTAACCGTTGCTGATGAAGTGTTGATTGATGGGTTATTGGTTGCATCATGTAAGTTTTATATTGATTACACGAACAAAGAGTTATTAATTCGTAATTATACGCTTAGATATGATCGCTATCCTGAAAGACAATCAGCTTTTGGTGGTTTAGGTGCTATGCACTCTAATCAAGATTGGTGGATAACCTTTCCAGTATGGCCCGTTGATAATATTGTATCGGTTACTGTTAATGATGAATTGTTAGTTAATATCACTGATTACACGTATGATTTAAACTCTGAGCCAGCAAGATTGATGTTAAAACAAACTTTAGCATGTCCTATTGTGATTAATTATAACTCAGGTTATGCGACTAGTGGTGATATTCCATCAAATGCTATTACCGGTATTCAGTTATTAACTGCTTACTTGTTTGATCATCGTGGCGCATGTGATGTTTCAATGGCTGCTCAACAATCAGGCGCTAAAACAATGTGGGCATCCGATGTGATGATACTTACACTATGAAATGTTGTGACATAACCGCCGGAATGCTTAGGCATCCAATTACCATACAGCGACAAGTTAAAGTTAAGAATGACTCAGGTGGTCAAGATATTACTTGGGTTACTCATAAAACTATGAAGGCGCAAGTCAAGCCAAAGTCAGGGCGTGAGCGTATGTATGGCATGCAATTAGAGTCTCCATTAACTCACACTGTTATTATTCGTTATACTGATGATATTTTAACTGTTGATAGAGTTAATTTTAATGGTCGCTTAATGCAGATTAGAGCCGTTAGAAACTTGGAAGAAATGAACCGCTGGATTGAATTGTCTTGTGAAGAAGGTGTAGCTACTTGATTACGGTTACTGGTATCGAGCAACTTAACGCCACATTAAAAGCGTTAGAGCGTGATGCTGGCCGTCATTCTAAGTCTGCTTATGTTGCTGGTGGTAAACTTGTAGAAGGTGAGGCAAAGCGTTCAATACAAGAGCGCTCACCAGGTAACAATGTCACAAGATATAGAAGCGGCGGTGGAAGCTATCAACATCAAGCATCTTCACCGAATGAGGCACCAAATACCGACACAGGTAGGTTAGTGTCAAGTATTAATACTGAGATTACAGATGATGGTGTTTATGTTGGCACTTCATTAGAGTACGGCAAGTATTTAGAGGTAGGAACTAAGGACATGAAAGAAAGGCCTTGGTTAATTCCTGCTTTAAATAAGAAGTCTGATGATATAATCAAACTGCAAATTAACGCGGTTAATAAATCAATACTGGAGAATGAGCATAATGTTTGAGTTAGATTTGCAAAAAGCTGTTTATCTTGCGCTTAATGATGTGATTAGCGCGCCAGTATATGACCACGTTCCGCAAAATACACCTTACCCATACGTGGTAATTGGTGAAGATAATTTTGTTGATTGGTCCACTGATGACAAGAACGGGTTTGAGGCTACTATTAACATTCATGTATGGCACAGACCAGAAGGTGATAGCGGCTCGAGGGGTCGCAGTGTTGTAAAGGTGATACAGGGCGAAATATATGGTATATTACAGCGTAGCAGCTTCGATATAGGCGCTTATGGAAATACTGGTATGAGTTACGAGTATTCAGATTGTTTTATGGATACAGACGGAACTACTTATCATGGGGTGCAAAGGTTTAGAGATAACTTTGCAGAAAAAAACGAATTTATTTTAGGTCAATGTTAAGGGGTATAGTATGAGTGTAGGTGCAGGAATTTTAGGTCGTGACGCTGTCATGACAATATCGGGTCAACCGATTGCAGGCGTAACAACTAAAGGTTTATCTATTGCTAACGAAGCCGTCGATGTTTCTAGTGATGATAGTTCTGGTTATCGTGAATTAATGGCTCAATCTGGTATGTCTACATTAGACTTATCTGTATCTGGTGTCGTTAAGAATCTTGAGCTAATGCGCTCAGCTATCGTAAATGAAAGCAAAATATACGCGTTCACTTTTACATATACTGATGGTTCAGTTTTAGCTTTTGACGGCTTTTTTGCCACTCATAGCCAAACAGGCGAACATAACACAGCGTTTACTTTTGATTCTTCATTCCAAAGTTCAGGCGCATATACATTTACACCAGGAGTATAACCCAATGATTATTTTTCCCAACACAGAAATTTCATGGGGTGGCAAGGAATACACTACAAAAGTAACAATGCGTTTGATCAATAAGATTGAACAAACTGTTAGCCTTGCCCCTTTAGCTATGAAATTGCAAAACGGTGATATTGTTTTATCTCACTTGGCTGTAATTTATGGCAACTTATTACGCTCAGGTGGTTGTGATGTTTCAGACGATGAAGTTTACGGCTCGATGATGGGGTTAAATGTTGGTGCTGAGTTAGATCAATCTGAAGTTATGACCGCTGCCGCTACTGCTTTGGCTTGTTGTTTTCCTGAAAGACCAGAGGACGAAGAGCCAAAAAAGAAAGCCGATCGCAAATAGAGCCAGATTGTGATTGGGCTTCTTTCTATAAAGTAGCTGTTGGTAATTGGGGTATATCTCCCTCTGATTTTTGGGAGATGTCACCGACTGAATTCTGGTTGATATACGAAGCTAAATTACCTCCTAAAAACATCGGTGGAATGTCAGAAGATCAAACCGAACGATTAACAGAAATGCTAGAAGAGGCGGAACAAAAATGGCAGGCAGCGCAACAGTCGGCGGAATAAAGGTTAAAATAGGAGCCGACACGACCGGCTTCGATACGGGATTGCAAAAAACGCGCAAAGGTTTAAACTCTATTGGAAAGTGGGGAACTGCTGCCGCTGCTGCCGTTGCCGTTGGTGCTGCCGCAATAGTTAAATCACAATTAAACGTATTGGATTCACTTGCTAAAACATCTGATGCGCTAGATATTCAACAAGAAAAACTCCAAGCACTTCAACACATCGGTGAATTAACCGGTACTTCAAACGAAATGGTTAACAGGTCGCTTGAGCGTATGCAGAGAAATCTTGGTGCTGCCGCTCGTTTGGGTGGTGCTAGTGCTGATGCTTTGGCTGATTTAGGTGTAAACGTACAAGATATAATCAAGCTAAAGCCTGAAGAACAGATGGAGGTATTGGCTAAGGCATTATCAGGCGTTGAAAACCAAGTTGTAAAAGCTTCTATTGCTAATGACATTTTTGGTCGTAACGGAACTAGAATGCTTAAGATGCTGGACCAACTTAAAAAGGAAGGTTTAGATCCTACCGTTAAATCACTAAATGATATGGGCGTATCATTAACTCGTATTGATACATCAAAGGTCGAACAGGCTAACGATGCAATATTTAAAGCCGGACAGGTAACAACAGGTTTAGCCAATAAATTAACCGTCAAGCTAAGTCCTATTTTAGAATCAATATCTAATCAGTTTATTGATGGTGCTAAAGAGTCCCAAGGATTTTCAAATGCTATTGACGATACTTTTAGTGGCGCTATATCTGTTATCGGTGTTTTTGCTGATGGATTGCACGGAATTAGTATTATAGCTAAAGGGTTAGAGGTTGGATTCAGGGCTGTAGGCTTAGGCATTATAAAAATATGGCAGGGTGTTTTTAATGCTATCGATAAAATAGTTAAGCAAACATCTGCCGACTTAAATTCATTAATAGATTTGGTCAATAAAATACCTGGTATTGATATCGAAAAGATATTGATCACAGATAATGAGCAAAAAGCTTTTGTTGACAAGCTTGCTGCTACTGCGTCAACTGCTTTAGATGGTGCCATTGATCAGCTTCATGAAAAAATGATGGAGCCATTACCCTCTGAGGCTTTAACTCAATGGGTTGCTGATGCTGAAGCTGCAAGTGCTGCCGTTGCTGAAACACTTGTTGGATCAATAATACCTACTGATGATGAAATTGAATTGGTTATTGAGAAGCAAGGCATAATAACTGAAGAAGAAAGAAAAGCCGCTGAAGCTAGAATTAAATTAGCACAAGCAGAGGCAGCCGCTAAAAAAGCCGCTATGAGCACGATGTTTAACGACTTAGCATCATTGATGAACTCAGGCAGTAAGAAGGCGTTTAAGGTTGGTAAAATTGCCGCTATAGCTAACGCAGGAATAAAGGGTGTTGGCGCTGCTGTTTCAGCTTGGGACGCTGGTATGTCTGTTGGTGGCCCATTCGCTCCAATAACTGCCGCAGCTTATGCCGGAGCTTCACTATTAAAAACTGGCTCGATGATAAACCAGATAAAAAGTCAATCTTTTGGTGGTGCATCTTCACCCACTTCATTTAGTGGAGGCTTGCCAACGGTTAATACTTCTGGTGGTGGTCAGTCGCAACAAAATCAAACTAATGTTAGTATAGATATAGTTGGAAGCGAGGGCGCGACATTCTCACGCGGTCAAATCGAAAGCCTTATTGGTGGCATAAATGATGCTACTGGTGACGGCGTAGTATTAAACACAGGAGGCTAGAAAATGGCTACAGTTTGCTTAGTTCCACTAAATAACAGCCCAATACAGACTGGTGATTTATTACTGTCTGAGGTAAAAATTGATATAAACACTGGTAATTTACTTGCTGCAACGGTAAAGCAGGATATTGTCACAGGCGCTTTATTGACAGCAATTGCAGTAAATGGATTAACGCCTTTAGGTGATTGCTAGTGATTGATAAAAATCTAACGCTTGACAGGACAAAAACAAGCTGTATGAAGCCGGAGTTAATAGCCGGTATTATTACTGGTGATGTGTTAACGCCTGAAGTTGTCGCTGATATCGAATCAGGTAATTTGCTTTCTGCCGCTGAAAAAATAGGTATTTTAACTGGCGGAATATTAACACATGAAGGTATAGAGTTAATTATTACAGGTGCCTTGCTTGCTGCTGAAGCTAAGGCTGACATACTAACAGGTGACTTGCTGGCTTCTGAAGCTAAGGCTGGTATATCTACTGGTAATTTATTAACGCCAATAGCTTTGCCTGATAATGATAACCTACCGTTAAATTATGCCCGTATATATTACGACAATACATTGTTAAATGGATCAGCTTCAGCTACTAGTGACGATTTAAAAAGCGCTAATATGCTAACGCCATCAACGTATGACAAGTGGAGGCCAACGGCTAACCCTTCTGATTGTACTTTGATTGGAGTGTCTAAGTTGTGTGATTATGTCGCTATAGCCGCTCATAACTTAAGTGGCTCAACTGTTGTAATAAATGTAAGTAACGGCGGCGCATTAACTGAAGTTTATAACGCAGTCGTTCCAAGTAATACACCTTTACTAGCTAGATTTACTGAAGCTACTTACGATAGAGTTTTTATTGAAATTACCGGTACGACAACCGCTGAAATAGCAGTTGTTTATCTTGGTAAAGAATTAGTTATGATGCGCCCTAATTATTCAGGTTATTCACCGGCAACGTTAAGCTCTAAAGATGTATTTACACCACAAACATCTGATGGTGGTCAGTTTTTAGGTAAGCAATTAGTTAGAAAGGGTTTCAATACGTCGGCAAGCTTTTCCCATTTGACTTATGAATGGTATGAGGCAGAGTTTCATCCGTTCGTGTTGCATGCTAAAAAGTATCCTTATTTCTGGGCGTGGAATTTATTAGAGCATCCAAGTGAAATTGTTTATGGTTGGACTAATCAAAATATAACCCCTTCACTTATGGGTATTAGAAACTGGATTGAAGTATCTTTTGATATTGACGCTCACGGGAATTTATAATGAGTTATTCAGAGCAAAAAAAGGAATTCCTGAAAGAGAAATTCTGGTATATCGAGATAGATTTAGATTATTGTGATAACACTTATGGCACTGCTCCATGTACTGCTGCCGTTGGTGTGACCGGTGATATAAAATGCTTTAACACTAACTTTCAGTGTCAGGATAAGGCTAACTATACATCCTCCCCTAAAACATATAAATTTTGTACTGCTGTCTCTCCACTTCCTGAAGGGTTGGATGCTATACCCTCATTGTTATCCGCTCCAACTATCAACGCGGTAAAGTTTAACCCTGCTGGCGGTTTAGGTGTTAACGGTGGTATCAGTTTAAAGTTTAAAGATGGCCCATCCAATGATGTTGGTCTGGATAAGTATGTAAACGAAAGAACATATATACCTTATGATACTGGTTCGTATTGGGGTAAGTTAAGAGCTAGAAATCCTAACTATAATAATAGAGAGATACGCGCCTATTCCGGTTATTTGGTTAACGGTCAATTTGATATAGCTAACTTCGAAAAAAGAACTTATGTCATTGATCAAATCGATGCACAGCGAGGGGTCGGCACAGTAAAAGGTAAGGATGTATTAAAGTTAGCAGCCGACAATAGATCACAATACCCTATAAAGTCCACAGGAGAGTTGTCAGCCGACTTAGATGGTGTAGCTACATCATTCACACTTTCACCTGTTGGGGTTGGTGATTTAGAGTATGACGCATCAGGATGGATTAGGTCATCTAACGAAGTTATGTCATTTACTCGCGTTGCTGATGTTATGACTGTTGTTCGCGGTCAATATACTACATTATCTGTAACTCATTCTTCTGGAGACTTGGTTCAGCAATGTAAATACTTTAATGATCGCGTTGATGGAATAGTTAACGAACTATTAACTGTTGGCTCAAATATAAACCCTGTTTTTATCCCTCTTACTGACTGGGGTATTGAAGTTGATGATAATTATCCTTATATGTTTGAGGCTTTATTAACTGAATCCATTGGCGTTGAAAAGCTATTAAAAGAGTTGGCAGAAAATGCGCCTCACTCACTAAACTTTAATGAGGTTACACAATTAATAGAAATGACAGCACTTAAAGAGCCTCCTATAAATATTAATTACATCAACAATCAAGAGCATATTGTTGGGACTATTAACCCTGTAGATATGCCTGAAATGAGAATATCTCAGGTGTTTATAAGGTTTGGCCAGAAAGACCCTACGCAGAAGTTAGATGAATTCAATAACTATTCACAAACTTATATCAGGGATAACTTAGCCTCCAGTGGTGCAGATGAGTACGGAAGCGAACAGGTAAAAACAATTAATTCAAGATGGATAAATAACTTCAATAAAGCCGCCGCTGTAGAATTAGCGGCAAAGTTTGGTCGTAGGTTTGAAATGACCCCTAGAAAAATAAGCTACAGAGTGACAGCTAAGGATTCTGATTTATGGATTGGTGACAATATCGGTATTGATCATCCTGAGTTACAATTAGCAACAGGCGAACAAGGCAATAATATTTATCAAATAATGAGCGTTCAAGAGGCTGGAGATTTTAATTATACGGCACTTGAGTATACTTACGGAGAAGCTTTACCGGAAGATCCAGATGCAGGAATAGACTTAGTTATTCTTGGCGGAAACGCTAACGATATAAACCTTCGCGCTATATACGACACCATATTCCCCACACCAACGGCATTATCTATTGTTAAGTTTATTTTTGATAATGGCGTTGAAATTGGTAGTACATCTAGTCTCAACGAGTCGATAAACACAGGCGCGTGGCCCGTAGGTATGGACCCGATAAGATTGTTTGTTAAAGGGTTGGCGTTAGGTCGTGGCGGTGACGGCAAATCAACATCAGTCGGTGATGATGGCGGATTATGTTTATTGATGAACCATGATGTTACAATTGAAGATGTTACCGGCACTCTTGGCGGTGGCGGTGGCGGTGGCGGTGGTGATGACGGTTCTTTCCCTACTGTTTTTTCTGGCGGTGGCGGTGCTGGCATAGTTAACGCCTTACCAACCGGTGGAAACTTGACAGGCGGAGGTGTTAACCCTTCTGGTGATGCTGGCAAAGGTGGAGATATAGGCCAAAACGGCTTTCCTGGTATATCTTATCTAGGTGGCCTTGCTGGTGCTGCAATAGATACAAACGGCTTTAATCTTATAGTTACAAATGGTGCAACAAACATAAAAGGCGCAACAATATGACACGTTCAGTAAGTAATTTTTATTCAACAGATGAAACAGGGGCGATAATTCCATTAGCTGAAATTAGTGTTAATTTTGCTGGTGGTGCGGAAGCTCCAATATATACAGTTAATAGTGGTGGAACTCCGGTAGTTCAGCCATTAATTGCAACAGCAAGCGGAAAGACTACGTTTTACATCGAACCTGGCGTTTACGATATAGAATCAAAAGACCCGACAACACTGACAACGTCTGCCTTTTCAAACGAAGAAATAGGAACATCAAGAGCCGATCTGTCAAATGACACTGATATTGATTATGAGTTTGCAACAACTGAAGATTTAATTAATAACACATTTGATACGCCTCCTGAACTGGGAAGTATTGCAAATAGCAAGGGCTATGGCGGCAAAGGTGATGGCGGTAAAGGTAATTGGAAATGTATAGAAAATACTGGCGCTGGAACACCTTCACAATCACCTGCACAGTTAGGCGGTGCTTTACTTAATGATGGTAATGGTAATCAGTGGGGCTTGGTTTATTCTTATAGTCTAAATTTAAGTGAATTAGGCTTTGACATAATTACACCAACAGAAAGGACAGCGTTAATACAGGGGCTAGAGGATTCTTTAAGCTTACTGCCTTTCGGAGCTAATTTACTTTCACCGGCTGGCTCTTTTGAATTTACTGGCTCTACACTTGTTGAGGCGTGGCCTAACGCTAGTGCTGGAACAGTGTCAGCTTCAAGTTGCTGTTTAGTTCATAGAGAAAGGGTGGTAATAACTGGAAAGGGCAGAGACAAAACATCGTGGTTTTGCTCGAATGCAGCGTTAACATTAATGTTAATTGATAATGGGACTAATTCATCAATTAAAGATATAGAGTTATCTGGTGGATATACAGGGGTAGAAGCTGGCGCAGGTCATGGGATCTTTAATGTAGTAAAGGACTTGGGCGATAGCATAACCAACCTAATTATAGATAGCGTTAGAATTAAAAACGTGGCTTCATACGGTATAGGGATGAATTACGGCTATCAAGCCAAATGCAGCTTACAAGATATTGAAATAGAAACAACTGGTGCTGACGGAATAGATATTAAATCAAGATCAACAGGTCTTGAAGTAAACATAACTAACACTATAAATAAACTTAGGTGTAAGAATTTTGGCCTAAGGTTGGCAGGACAAACGGGGCTTGATGTCAGAGGCGAGTATTCAATAAACGATTGCTGGATAACTGATTTTGGTGATGGAGCTAATATATCTGTAGGATTTAGATTGCGCCCTGTTTCATCTGCTAACAATATCGCTATAAATACAGTAGCCACAAATATACATGTAAAAGCCAATACTAACGTATCAACAACAGGCATCCAAGTGTCTGGCAAATCAAACAAAGTTATAGGCTTTAGTGTTGCGGATTGCGGAACCGGTGTGGATTCTCAAGAGTCTGAAAACTGTTCAATATCGAGCGGAACAATATCAGGCCATAAGATCAACGCATTACTAACAACGGTTAGTGCTATAAACTTCGGGGCTTTTAATGTTAGAGCTATAAATGCAGACACAGCAACAGATCATTTTAGAATAGAAGGGGCTGGATTTTGCGGTAGAGGTGTTAGCGGTGACTCGACCGCCACCGACTGGTCAGTAAGTACCGCTGCAGCGCTAACTATATCAAGAGATACTCCGAACAATAATGAAAACGATGGCATTGACACGCGTGAAATAACGGCGGGAAGAGTTGGTATTCAAGCTCAAGGTCCGTCAACAAATATAGATATCGCACTATCAACAAAAGGCTCTGGACTGGTTAGGATGGGCAGTCATTCATTAATAGCCGCAGAATCAATTAGCGGCTATATTAACATAAAAGATAGTTCGGGAGTGATAAGAAAGCTGGCTGTACTTACTTAACGTATATTCCAACCTTTAACCCAATCCATATAATCAGACGCTAAGCCCTTATTTCGGTAAGGGTTGTACGCCTCACTCTTACCACTCTTCCTAGCTTCTTTGCCTTTTTCAAATGCTGTCATGTTAAGTAATCTCTATAGTGAATTTATCAGGCAAGACTTCAAGCAAAGCCTTTAACGTATTTTTACTATTAGTGACATCTGGCAAGTTATCACCATCTAAAAACTTGATAGAATCACCAACCGCGATACAGCCTTTTAACTGCCTTAAAAAGTTGGCTGAATGTATTTGTATGTAAGTTCGATTTAACACGTTATTTATAGCTATTACAGAGCCATTTGACGGGCTTTCGTGCTTCTCTCCTACATAACCTGACACGCGAGGAATACAACTAATGTTTTTTTCGTTATTCTTCCAAGGCAATTCAAGCGTAAAACATTTGAAATCACCATAGGTTAAAATCCCCAGTGTGCAATCGCCTCGTTGCCAAGTTTCAATTCTTAATTTCTTCACCTTTAATCTCTCCAAGTCAAAAACTGTTATTGTTTTAAATTTCAATTGTAACTACTCATCAAGTAATCAGCACTAAAGCAAATCATTACAGCTATCACACAAAGAAATATAAATAGCTTTAATATCTGAACACTTAAACTTTTAAACATGATAACTCCTTATAATGCCTGCTTTTGTTACATCACACCAAGATGTGTTATTTTGCGCCCTTCTTTTTTGTGCCTTGCTACCCACGCGTCAAATTCACCACCTAACCTAATTATACTTAATTCAAGATCAGCGCTTTCTTTTCCTTTTATTGTTTTTCTTGCTTTTTCTGCATTTTGACTCTTGAATGTGTAAGCCTTAATAAATTCAGCCCTAGGTGGGTTTTTAGTGAACTTCAAAAAGCACGCCCCGTACTTATGGAAATTCTTAGTTTTTTTAAACATCTTGCATCCCCTATTTAATTAATCACTCGCTTATCCAGTGCATCCAAAACAGCTATATCAAAATCATCAACCGCATTAACATGGTCTTGATACGCCTTAAGTGTAGCTTTTTCCTCCCTTAACTCCTTAGCCATATAATCCAACTGAGCATTAAGGAATTCTATTTCATCATCTTTAGTTGTCATGATTCAAAGCCTAATTTCAATTGCACTTTATCAACAAGCTCTAACACTGATTTATCATGAGCTTTCTTTTGCTTGTTAATCTCATGACCGAACTTACTCCATTCACTACCAAGCTGCTTGATCTCTTTACCTTGGTTGGATAGCTTAGTCATTTCAGCATCAACATTTAACAACCCTTTTTCCATCTGATTAAAAGCTTTGATAAATCCTTCTTTGAATTCAGCAGCTTTAGAGCCTGTAAAACCCATAGCTAAAAAATAAAATCCATCCTTACTGACGTTGAAGCACTTTAACACTTTGTTTTGTGGTGACGTATAAGAGGACATCGCATAATTGGCAGCTCTGAATTCTTCACTGCAATCCATATTCTCAAGCGCTCTTGTAACATCACGATGAGCTTTACCAAAATAATCAGCAACAAGTTTAGTTGTTGTCATTAACTCACCATTATTAATCTTTACTAAATTATTCATACCGCTAACCTTTATAATTATTGATAAGTTAATGTTACTACTCATAGTATGATAAGTCAAATTCATTTGTCCTGCTATTACCAAATTAAACCTTTATAAGTTAAACTTAACGCTTTGGAGTTAACATTATGAGCATTTGGCAAGGCGTAAAATCAATATTCGGATTTGAAGGAGTTGGCGAATCAGCACTTAAAATTGTTGAGAAACTAGCTGGAACTGACTTCACCGCAAAAGAAAAGGCTGATTACATTCTAAAGTACATGGAAACAACTAAGCATCAAAGCCCCACAAGGCGAGTATTAGCCGTTTTATTTATGAGTGAACAGATTATGTTAGTTACAGTCTGGTTGTTCGCTACAGCGGCTAATAGATTGCTTGAGCATGTTGGTGCTGGATTACTAGCATCTGATGTAAACGCTTTTCTACAAAGCAACGTAAACATCAGTCTAGGTTTAATCATAAGTTTTTATTTTATTATTGGCGTTAAAAAATAACCTATTCAGCGCTAGTTGTTAACTGGCGCTCAGGTATTTGATTGAATATTTGTAATCCCAAGTCCGGGTGGACACAATTTCTAAGTATTTGTGCCGGGCAATGGTTTTTACCTGAATAAATATTTTCCTCGTAATGAATACCTAGCCAATCCTGTAATTTCTTTTTAGCTGAAACCGTACAGCCATTAATAAAATTCTTTGGTTGTTTAATCTCATCGGCTTCAAATTCGAAGTTAGACCAAAACAAATGCCTACCCACCTTTCTAGTCGACTCAATTAACGGGGCGTAAAAAGGAACTACATTTTCAACAACCCAATCACCTTTAAAAAAGTATTTAAGGAATATTATCTCCTGGTAAAGACTCATGTCAGGATATCTATTTAATTTATGCCTAGTAAACAATGCCATTTTTGAATGCGTAGGGCATGGAGGGCTGGCCCATACGCGATCAAACTCCTCATGATGATCTAATAAATACTGATGCGCATCACCAACAATAACAATATCATCTGGGTAAAGCCTTTTATAAACAGCTGCTATTTTTGGATCCATCTCAACCGCTGTTACTTGACAGTTAGTCCATTTATTTCTGTTTCCGCCTAAACCTGCATACATATTCAGAGTTTTATACATTCTCATCTCTTATCATTCCTATTGGTTGTGTTTAAAGTGTTAAATCTCTTGGTTTTGCTACTTGACCGCGACCGTCAACACTCCAATCTTCAGGCTCGTAATCTCCGTTAGTTACACAGCTTTTCATGTAAGCGTATATCTCTTCACTACTAACCCATGAGCAATCATGAATACATTCTGCCATATCTTCTAAATCTTCTAATGTAACTTCAAATTTAATACTCATCTTATAGCCCTTATGTTTTATGCTTTAATTAAATCCGCGTTTAACTGGCGCTGACTTTGATTCTTCATCGTGTTGTATTCTTGCCACAGCTTCCATTGATAACGCTAAAAACTTACCGTTACACTTTTCTAGGTAAATAGTTCCATTGCCGTCGTTATGTCTGTCCTTGGCAATAATCAATTCAGTAACACCTTTTAATGATGTTTCAGGCTCAACAATTTCTTGGCGGTGAACAAACATAATTAAATCAGCATCAGCCTCAATACAACTAGAGTCTTTCAAGCTCGACATATTAGGCTTATCTTTAACGCTTTGCGGGCGCTTAGATTGAACACATAAAAATACAGGAACTTTCATTTCCTTTGCTAACTCTTTTAAGTCGCGTGTAATGTTACCAATTGCTATGTCGTGTCTATCTGCTTTTCCTAGCTTCATTAATCCCAAGTAATCAATAAAGATAGCTGACAAATCAGGATGTTTAATTTTATGTCTCCTTACCTTGGCGCGTATTTGCCCAACTGACTGCTTAGGCTCATCGGTGATATACAAGCCGCTTGCTCTAAGCTCAACTACTGCGTCTGTTATTCTTCCAAAGTCCTCGTTATCAAGACGGGCGCTTTTAAGTTTATCAGGTGCAACATTTCCAACGCCTGAAACAAACCTTTCAAAAACTTGATTCTCTGACATCTCCATACTGAAAAACATTACGTTCTTTTTTTGATCAATCGCCACTGATGTTGCAATGGTTTGACAGAATAAAGTCTTGCCCATTGAAGGTGAACCAGCAATAACAACTAAACATTCATCACCGATACCGTTAACCTTCTGGTCAAGCTCATCAATCCCTGTTGATAAACCAGCGATTAAACCACCCCTAGCCGCTCTTGCATCCAGTTCGTCCAAGAAATCGCCTTCTAAGTCTCTTATATGGCGTAAATCTTTACCGCTAGAGTGGAGAGAGATGTTTTTAAGCTCATTATCTAAATGATCGATAACTTCTGTAACTTCTGTTTTTTGCTCAATCATACCGTTAGCATTTTGAAGTACGGAAACCAAATCTCTAGAACGGGCGCATTTTTTAACAAGTGTTGCGTATGCTCCCATATTAGAAATACCAATAGCACCACGCATAAGTTCAGCAAGGTAGATAAATCCGCCATAGTCGAAGTCTAAAGTTTTCATTGCATCTTCAATTAATGAAAGTGATATTTCCTTTTTAGCTTCAGCCATTAATTTAATGGTTTTAAATATTCCTCTATGTGAGCGAGAGTAAAAGTCGTTAGCGTCTAAGCTGTCTAAAGTTTCACGGCTATTGCTATGAGTTGGATCTTTAATTAGCAACCCTAAAACTTGTTGCTCAACTTCCAGGTTATAAATCGGTTCATTTGTTGTCATACTGTCCCTCTACAATTTTTAATAAGTTTGACTTGTTTATAATGAAATCAAAACTAGCTGACCAATCGGATTTTCTACCCATCAAGAAATCACTAGTAGAAATGTAATCAAATAGCCTAGACCATGTTTCAACATTTTCAAAGTCATGATCACTATTTTTAAATTGTTTTATAGAAGCCTTTAGTTTTGCTTTACGAGGATCAGATAAAACTTTAACTTGTCCTAATTCTGATAACTTGTCGTTGTACTCGTCAGTGACTAACTGACATATGTTATTACTATAATTATCACTCTTATTCTTTGTTTTATTCTTATTCTTATTATTTGTATCTGCTACGTTTGCTACCTCTTGCTTGCTATTGCTAGCATTTGCTACCTTTTGCTTACCTCCTTTAGAGCCAGCAATGGCGCGCCTTTCACAAGTTTTAACATATTTTTCATCATCCCTAAAAAACTGATTCTTGAATGGTGAGAACGCAATTTTAACCACGCTATCAAGTGGAAAATCTTCCTCTTGTTGATATGCCTTTATAGCTTTAAACAAAACGCCAGCTTGTCCGTTAGTTAGATCATCTAATATATCTAAGCTGTCGATATGTAATAAAAATGATTTCTTTTTACTACTCATATATAATTACCTTGGTATTGTTAATTGAGCGCTTTTGGTCGGGCGCTTTTTTATGCCTAGCAAACGGTGAAAGTAGAGTTAAACAATTCAGTTTTAACTAACTTACACAAAGCGTCCAGAGTCTTAAACTTTCTAATTCCACCCCTAGCTAACTCTAAAGCACAATCATTACTAGCTGGCTTATCTTGTTCGCTTTCCTTTAGTGCTATTAACACCCACCCATTACCGTAAGAAGTAGCCATAAGTGTACCTACTGCTTCATATTCTACTAATTTAATAAGTTCCTGTAATTGCATTTTGTTTATCCTTTAATTAAAAACTAACACAACAATAATCTAATATTGTGTTGACGTCAAGCTATTTCATTGCTATTGTTTATCTCAGTTAATAAATAAAACCAAAAAGGAATTACCATGAGTCAGGAAATAAAATTTTATCAGAATAACCCTTGTTTAATAATTCGTGACGTAAACGAGTACTTCTGTGAAATACAGTTAAATACTCATTTTGCTGCAAATATCGAAGCCGAATACTATTGCACACCTTCAGAGTGTCGCGCTCCTTTATCTGGCGGTGAAGCAGTTCAAGAAGAATACGAACAGGCGCAGGCTATTATTGAAGAAATACAAAGCGAAGAGCATTCCATTATTTGCATGGTGGAAAAAAGACTTTTACATGATGAACCAATCGAAGCGAATACGATAAACTCACTAGCAAAAGAAATAAAGAAGCAGTCAGAAGAATTCTTATTAACTAAAGAGTTGCACAAAGAATGGCAAGAGTCATTACAGTCATTACAGTCAAAAGCTAAATCTTTGCAGGTAGAAATAAGTGCTTTAGAGTTATCAAGAGAGGCTAACGAAAACCTTAGAAATACTACAAAATCAGGGCTCAATAAAATGTGCCTTAGATTTAATAAAATACTCGTTGACATAGGAAAATATGAGCGAGGCAGTAAGCAGGTAACAATGGGCGCATATAACGCGCTTGAAAACCGCAGTTGTACACTTGCAGCACTTGAAAAAGGTGGTGTTGATAATTGGGAATGGTACGAAGAATCATTAAAGAATGCAGGTCTTAAAGATTAACCAATATTTAGCGCTGCTAACGTGGCGCTATAAACCAGTTAATAACTAATCAAACCACAAGAAGGAATAGAGTAATGAAAGTTAACAGTGAAGGAAAGATTGAAATAGATGCGCAAGATATATTTGATAACTTACCAAAGGATTCTGTATTAGAGTTAATAGAAAGTCTTTCTTGCTCTGAAGTAGTTATAAAGCATGTAGCAGACCAGTTACTAGAAGGCTGGACTGAAAACGGATATAGCGGCTCTGCATACATTAGCTTGAATCCATTAACAGAAATAAACATTGCACGGGATAAAATAGCAAAGGGTTCTGATAAAGTAGCAAAAGACAGAATACTAGAGCTAGAGTTATTAATTAAACAAGCGGAAGATTTAACAAACGCTGGCTGGGATGCTTACCATAAACTTAATCGTAGTTTTAACTAACCACATCAAACAAACCAGGGGAATGAATAATGAAATGGATTAGCGTTAAAGATGGATTACCTAAAGATGATGATTATTATTTGATATGGCCTCATGGTAAGTATGCAGGAATTGGAGCTGCATTCTGGCCTTATGGTAACGAGAACGGGCATGAAAATAACACGTTTGAAATGGAGTCAGAATACGGAGAAGTAACACAAGTTGACGTCACGCACTGGATGAAAGTGCCAGACGGCCCAAGCTTTTAACAAACACCAAGAAGGGATAGAAGAATGAATGAACAAGATTATAAAAATATCAAACCGTTTTTAAAAGAGCTATTAAAGATGCAGCAAGCAATACATTTAGCTTGTGACGCTTCTGTAGTTGCTGATGTTAGCCTTAAAATTTCAAAGGCAATAACGCTAATAGGTCGGTTAGCTATGGATAATAGCGAGTTAAAGAAAATAATTAACAACGGAGATAGTAACAATGAGTAGGCAGCCAGATGATCGCTCATGGGAAGAAGAGCACATACATCACCTTAATGTTGATATAGATAGGTTACAGAAGCAATTAGCACTAGCTGAAAGCTTAATAAGTAAAATCAGACCTTCGTGCATTAATCAAAAGCAAATGATTGATAGCTATAATAAATATAAACTTAACAACCAATAACAGGGGTAGAGAGATGAACACAGTAAACGCAGTAAATAAACACCAGGCAAGATGGCCTAAAGGTTATGTAATGGCAGTTATTCAAGATGAGGTAGAAGTTACTTACAGTGAATTTAAACAGTGCGTTGAAGATATGAGTAACAATGAATATTAGTAAATTAATATCTGATGAAAAGCTAAAGCATGTGCAGCTAAAGGAGTTGCACAAGCTTGATGGAGTCATGAGTGGTAAATCGTTAGCAATTATTTTGCGGTCTATCAGTCAGGCTATGATGAACCCAGAGCGAAAGATAATCGTTAAGCTTCACAATGGCGATACACCGGAACAGGTTGCAAATAAACTACGTGCATTCATGCGTAAAAGTGGGATTATGTTTGTATCAACTACAGTTAAAAATGAACAAGCTGTATTACAGTACAAGCCGTGGCGTGATGAATTTAAAGGAGCGGAAAACTGGCAGGAGATGCAAGATGAATAAATATAAAGTTGGCCCTAATGGTTACGCGCTATACTTTCACAAAGGCATATGGAAAGAATCAGCAAGCGTTAAGAATGAAGATATTGAGCAATTAAATAAAGTTGTGATACACTGAACACGGAAGGAGCAAACCCGACAGTTTATATTCTCCCTTTTACCTCATTAACGTGAGGTATTTTTTTTGCCTGTAAATCTGAGGCAATAAAAAAGCCGCTATTAACGGCTTAGTAAATTATAAATAAACTCTAGCAACCAATTACCCATATAACTCTAAATCCTTTCTCAACTTCTTCTGCTCAAGTATATCTTGTATTGCTACGCGCGTAGTATGCTTGGCATCTTTTGATTCTTGCGCTTTATTTGTGTGATACTCGATAACCAGGCAGCACTTTTCTAACACTTCTTTATTGTTAGACTCGAATTCTATTTCACTCATGACATTAACTCCTGCATTAGTTCGCTAAAAGATAATCCGCAATCAATAAACCCATACTCTAAATTAATGGCTTCTTGTATAGCGTCAGCTAAAGCTCTTTCGGTAAGGTAATCTCTAATATTATCGCTCATGTTATTTCTCCAGTAATTCAGGGTTAGAGTGAATGTTGCCAATGACTTCAATTTCATTATTAATAATAAATGACCCAGTGGCTTTAGGGTTGAATCGCCTATTGGTGCCGTAAAACTTAAATCCCGTATGTGTCATATGATCAACATACTCAACACTTAGGTTTTTATAAACGTAACCTCCGCATTTGTCACTAACTCTAGCACTGACAATATCCCCTTCATAAATATCTACACCGTTCTTATCCTGTAATCCTGTGAATTGCATTATTTCAAAATGCAAGCCTCTGTTTTGCGGTGAGTCTTCAGGTTCGTCCCATGTTATCCATTCAGACATTTTATCTGTTTCGTAAACATCTGCAAAACGCATTTCCTTATTTACTGGATCGAATCCTCTAAATTTAATATCCCGCATTATTTACTCCATCTTACTTTTACACTTAAAATATTAAGCACATACTCTACATCGCAAAATTTAGCCGATGTATTGCCATGCCATACCCTAGAAACTCTTTCGTAAGTTAACTCACCACAAAGCTTATTTAACGCCATCACACCTGTAATATCTTTATCAAGTGCGGCATCTCTTACGATTTTTCTCAATTCTTTACATTCAGTCATTTTTATTCCTTATTTAAGTTGATGCGGTAACTCTACTATATATGTACGGATTATGCAAATTATACGAATAACATATTTAATTTGATAAAACGCTTGCAATCATTTTTAATTAGTCTATTATTAACTCATCAAACGAAACGGAGCAAATGAAATGACAAGATGTTATGTAAGTGAACAAATAGCTGCACATTGTAACCAACCAGAACAAGAAATTTACGTTTGCTGGCATTGTGGCGAAGAAGTAAAAGAAGATAGCCTTCAAGAAGTTAAAACAAATTCTAGCGGTTGGCAGTCAATCAGTGAGTGTTGTATCGAGGAGTATATAAAATGATTAAATATTTAAGTATCGGCATTAATCCACCGCCACTAGACACAAAGATTATAGTTAAGAAGTCTATTTTTGATTTTGATGATGGCGCAAAGGTTGTTGAGCTAAACGGAAACGAAGCAAGTTTAGAATGGTATGTTAGTGATTTAATAAGTTCAGGTTTAACATTATGGGCGGAAGTATGAGTAATTTAGCAGTAATACAAGGAAATTTAGAGGCTGACTTGATCGCTGCTGGTGTTGAGTCAGTGTTACCAGATAGCGTAAAAATGAATACGTTTGTTCGCTGTGCTGCTGTTGCTATGGCTGGAGGTAAAGACTTAGTAAACGCAGATAAAGACAGTGTGATAATGTCTTTAACTCAATGCGCTAAAGATGGTTTAGTTCCTGACAATAAAGAAGCGGCAATAGTAACATTTAACACTAAAGTAAAAATACAGGGTCAGCCTGACAAATGGATTACTAAAGCTCAGTACATGCCCATGATTGATGGTGTAATGAAACGAGCTAGAATGTCAGGTCAAATAGCTGTGCTATCTTCAAAGGCTGTATTTAATGATGATTCATTTGATTACTGGATGGATGAAAACGGTGAACACATCAATTATCGCCCACAATTTAAAGGTGGGGAAATGCGCTTAGCCTTTGCCTTTGCCAAGTTAACTAATGGTGAGCTTATCGTTGAGGTAATGAGTAAGGCAGATGTTGACAAGGTTAGAGCAGCTAGTAAAACAGGGCAGTATGGCCCTTGGAAAGATTGGTACGAACGCATGGCATGTAAGGCAGTAATGCACCGTTTAGCTCGTAGATTACCTAACGCATCAGAAATTGTTGAAATGTGTGAGCAAGGCATGAACATGAAGTTTGATCCATCTGTTGAAAAAGAGATATTTGAACCAATAGTTGAAAATCCTATAGAGAAGTTAAAGCTATTATTAGCTGATAAGGATTCTAGCCAGTATTTACCATGGCTAAAAGTTGAAAGCTTGGATGATCTATCAGAGCAGAATGCAACAGCAGCGGTTCTAAAGTTGGAGAATGCAAAGCAATGAGAAACTATCTAGAAGAATTATCAAGGTTAAAAGATTTATTCGGGTTCGACCCTTCATTAATCGAGCAAGGATCTGATCAATGGCACATGCTAAGATGGGCAGTTTTTACAGCTAGTAACGCAAAGCATTTATTATCAACTAAGAGAGGTTCAAAAGGTATCGTTTATGGTACTGATTACGTTATAGCTCCACCGTCAACCGTTGGAAGAAAAACATACATGGAAAGCTTGGTTGCTATGATAGCTTCACCTCATATTCCTGATGATATCGGAGCAAAACCGCTACAATGGGGTAAGGATAACGAGCCACTAGCAAGAGACGCTTATGAGGCACTGACATTTAACACGGTGGAGGAATTACCATTCATATACAAAGATAAAAGCATGAGAGCAGGATCTTCTCCTGATGGAATGGTAAGTGCTATAAATGGCGGATTAGAATTAAAAAGCCCGTGGTCAAGAACTGTTTATATTCAGTTTGCTTCACAAGATAAAATCAAGCATGAAGAACGTCATCAATGTCAGTTTAATATGTGGTGTAATGATTTAGATATGTGGCATGTTGCCAAGTTTGATCCTCGTATGATCAATTGTAAAAAGCTTCACATGGTAGAAGTAGAAAGAGATAAAGCAGCCATGGCTATGTTCGATGAAGCAATGGGGAAGTTTACAGAAGAAATGGACGTTATGCTTGATAGAATGGGTATGACATTCGGTCAGCAATGGCAACAACCAACAATTAACTACTAAAGAGAGTAAATAACATGGCAGGCGTAAACAAAGTAATTATATTAGGTAATTTAGGCAAAGACCCTGAAGTTAAGTTTTTACCGAATGGCGGAGGCGTTGCTAACTTAACTGTTGCAACATCTGAAAAATGGAAAGATAAACAAACTGGCGAAGATAAAGAAAAGACAGAATGGCATCGTGTTGTTATGTTTGGCAAGTTAGCTGAAATTGCTGGCGAGTATTTAAAGAAAGGATCAAAGGTTTATATTGAAGGTGCTTTACAGACTCGTAAGTGGACAAATAAAGAAGGGCAAGATCAATATACTACTGAAATTGTTGTGCAAGGATTTAACGGAACTATGCAAATGTTAGATGGTAGGCCTCAAGGTCAACAACAAGCAGCACCACAACAACAAGGTGGATATTCTCAGCAAGCACCACAGCAGCAAGCGACTCAACAGGGAGGTTATCAGCAACAGCAGAATAATCAACAGCAAGGAGGTTTTGGTGGCCAACAACAACAAGAACCAAGAGACGCACAAGGATTTACTCGCGCTCAGGGCGGTTTTCCGAATCAATAATAATTAACCAAACACGCGCAAGGAAGCGCACTCGATAAGGATATGTGACCATGTTAAATAAGTACGATGTAAAATTACAGCACGACCGGTTAAATCACTTTATAACTAAAGGTGTTATTACAATATTAATTGGAGCGCTTTGTTTATGCCTAAGTCTGCTGATCGTTTTATAACTTGGTTACATATTTATATAACAATTGCGGCTACATCATTAGCCGTAATATCAACTTACCACCCTGAAGCAATAAGGTTTATATTATGATTGGTTTACATTTATTAAATGAAAATAGAAAAGCATGTTCTGAGACTAAGCAATTAAAAAAGAAGGCAGACGCAACAAAGGCCAGTATTCACAACGGTAAATCAAAGGCTATCACGCTACTAAAAGAAGGCAAGAGCGCCAAAGAAGTCGCGAAGCAAACAAAGATTAGTATTACTACTATCAACAAATATACAAGGGAGTTAAGATTTTAATGTTTACTATGCGTGAGTTTATGGAGCTAGAGGCAAAGGTGGTAAAGCTAGAGAGGGAGGCTGAAAAGTCAAACAGACAAACAGCAAGGAATACAGCGCTATCTAAAAAATGCGAAATGTTCAGAGAAAAACTCAGAACAGCCAACGGTGAAATTGAGACGCTTAAACTCAAAAGAGAAAGCAAGGTAAAGTTTGCTGTCGGGCTAATTGTTGACAAAGTAATAAACCTTACTGACCAGCAAGTCGCAGATAGATTATTTGTTAATATCGCTTATATAAATAATACTAAGTCAGCAATTAAGCGCGAAAGAAAGTGAATGTCGAAAACCTGTTTCAAGAGTGGCGGTCATCAATAGATGAAGCTGCAAAGGCTAAAGCTGATGAAGTTTATCTAAGGGAGTTTAGAAAGTCTAAGAAAGCAATGCTAATGCAAGAGGGTAAAGATGAGGGGCATAAGACAGGGCAAGAGCGTGAAAGTTACGCATATGCTCACCCTGAGTATTTAGAGCTATTAGATGCGCTAAGGATTGCTACAGAGACAAATGCCAAGTTTCAATGGCGAATGAAAATAGCAGAGGAAAGAATAGGAATTTACAGAACTCATGAAGCAAGCAAGCGCAAAGAGTTTGGCAATTACGGTAATTAGATAAGCAAGAGGAATGATTATGGAATGGATTAGCGTAGACGAATGCTACCCTGACAAAACAGCGGAAAACGATGGAAAGGAATACTATACATTTTCTTACGGCGAAGTTAGTGATGATAAATGGTTTTCTTCATACCCCAGAGAAAGTACAGGGTGGTGTGATGGTTCATGTATTGGTGGTTATTTTTACGGGCCGAATAGTGATACTGATTATGGTGGAGAGTTTAGGGATGACGGCGTAACTCACTGGATGGAAAAGCCTATAATAAAACCACCTGAGCCACCAAAGGAGTAGCCATGCTACAAGCAAGCAGAAAACACCCATGCAAATGCTTTATCTGTAAAGCTACAATATCAACAACAGAAGGGTACGCTGATAAGGTGCAAAAGAATAAATACGAGTGCTTAAGGTGTGTAGGTATGCGCTTAATCAGGTGGGGATTTAAACAAGTAAGGATAAGTAATGATAGATTATAAAAGTTTAGTAGGTGGTAAGCGGTACGAGTGCAAAGCTAATGACATAGTTACATCATGGGAAGTTGAATTAACTTGGATTGGTGATGGTTGGTCGCACGACACGCAGAATTTTGAAGGGTATTATCCGCCAATAGTTCACGAAGTAATTAAGGAGTTATAATGGTTAGAGATGGCAAAGTCGAAGATAAAAAACACAAGTCACATAAACGATATAAACCGAGGAATTAATTATGAAATGTACCTGTTGCAATAAAAAGATATGGTTCTGGCAATCGGGCCTTTATGTCAAAGCTAATATTTATGTTCATGAAAAATGCGTAGAAGATTTAATTATTAATAGGGCGAAAGCTAATGGCTAACAAGGCAGATACAGCGCACATGAATTCAGTCGCTAGTTTAGGTTGCATAGTCTGCAGTAATAACGGCTATTATGATTCACCAGCAGAAATACATCATATAGGTAACGGAACTATGGGCAAGAAAGCTACAAATTACGAGATTATACCGTTATGTCCAATTCATCATAGGCGAGGAAATATCGGCGTTGCTGTACATTCAGGGCGCAAATCATTTGAAACTAATTTTGGTACTGAGCAAGAATTACTAGAGCAAGTAAGGGGTATGTTATGAGTTATGAATTTGAAATGCCATGGCCTCCAAGTGTAAACGGATATTGGCGAACGTTTAGAAATAGACAGATAATTAGCAAGCGTGGCAGAGAGTACCGTAAAAACTCCTTGTTGCTTCTTGATTCAATAGGATTGTCTAATGAGGAATTATCATCTAGATTATCTGTAAGTGTCACATTAAACCCACCAACATTAAGGAAGTACGATGTTGATAACTTCACAAAGGCTGCGTTCGATGCGCTTTCTGTTGCTAAGTTCTGGCTTGATGATGAACAGGTTGATAGGTTAACAGTGACTAAAGGTGCAAAAACTAAAGGCGGCAATATTCAAATTAAAGTGGAAGTGATATAATCAAGGAACATTATCATGATTGAGTTATTAAACTTATGGCAACTTCAAAGCGTAAACGTGGCGGCGGAACAAAACGTAAATAGTTTATTAATTGCTTACGTTATTTTATCTTTAATTATTAATAGGCCAGCGCTCTTGCTGGCTTATCTTTCCTCTGAGATGCTTTACCAGTTATCTATCTTCGACTTTTTACTTGAGTGGCAACTTTTCGCAATTGAATGTATCATCTACTCCTATGTTTTTAAAACATTAAATTCAACAAAAAGCCGAAGCTCTTGTGCAGTAATATTTTCAATAGCTCTTTATTTTATCTATGACGCGCACAAATACGGAGCTAGTGAAACTCATGAAGGGTATCAAACAATTCTTTATAAAAATATCGAATATATTTTTACATGCGCTCATGTTGTCTTTATTGGCTCATTTATATCTATCGAGAGAATTCGAAACAGTATACGGAGTTTTTTTGATTCTATTAGTTGTATCGCGCTCAATAGTGATTATATGTTGTTTAGTTGGTATACTATCTACAAGATACAATCAACCAAGCAAAAAACATGAGTGATGAAAGGATCGGCAATCTTGAGGGTGCTATAGCAAATTTAGCTGATAAGTTTAGCGAGTTCTTGGCTATTGAGTCAGCAAGGAAGGAGCGAGACAAGCACCAAATGGAAGTTAACGGCAGACTAATCGCTCATTTTGAAAAAGTAGAGGCTGACTACAAACCGATAATCATGCGTAGTAAAAAGCAACAGGCTTGGATTGATTTTTTCGTAGGGAAGGTTATTCTTCCTGCTATCGCTTTGGCTGTACTGGCTGCGGCTGGCTATAGCTTTAAATAAACAAGGGTAAGTGATGATCAATAATATCTTGGCATTGTCAATGGTAGATATCCCCGTTTCAGTTATCGAGTTGAATAGCCGATTTAATGATGGGGTTTTTAACGTTGGCAAAAATAAAAGGTTAATGCCTGGTTATATGGTCGATGAAAATGAAGATCCAATACTACCGAAGACGCTTTGCCATAATGAGAATTATCTTTTGTATTTATGTAGAGGTGAGGCAGACCCATCAAAAACAGTTCAATCAATTATTGATTCATCATATGAAATTAAAGTAAGTGATTATTTACAAATGAAGTCTGATGTTAATAGCGAATGGTATATAAAGCCAACGGGTGAGTTATGACTTGGGCGCAACGATATTACGGGGTAAATGACTACAGCACTATAGATATAAATAGCACCGGAACAGCCCCGACTTGGAATTTAAAATCAAAAATTCTAGATAACGGAAATCAATCAGGTACTTTTTATCGCCTTGCTGCTGGCGCATTAAATAATAACACGGACAGATTGATAGTTGCTACAGATGGATCTAGGGTTCTATTTACTGAAAGAAGTATAAACGCAGATTGGACGGGGTTGTCAATAGACCCAGAGGATATCATAGAGTTAGATGTGCCAGGCGGTGCTGGTGGTGTGGAACTCTTAGTTAACGGAGTTAGCCAAGGATTCAAAAGAGCAGGATCAAACGTTCGTATATCATTAATGATATTAGGCGAAAACAACAATACATATTTAGGTGCAGACGTTGAGTATTTTAATTTTGTAACGTCTGATGACGGCACTTTAGATAGATTATACGATGCAACTGCATCTTCTCACGCTGCTGGAACTCCGGTACTTTCCGATATATCAGGAAACACACAAGATGCAACAGGTGTAAACATGCCTACGGCGGGACTGGTTGGTGCTGGCGGTGTATGGCTTGATTTAGGTGGTAGCGGTATATCTATAGGGGTAGATAGTACACTTCCAAATTTATCAAGCTCATTAAGTTTATCTAAGATTGATAACTCATTCAGTATAGATATAAACTCTATTCTACCTAGTTTAAGTAGTTCGTTAAGTTTAGCTAATACAGATGGCGCTTTTGATTTATCAATATCTTCAGAATTACCAAGCTTAACAAGCATACTTAGCCTTTCCGTCGTTAATCCAGGTAATAACGCTGGCGTAAATTCATTTTTACCGAGCTTAGTATCATCTTTGAGCTTGACGAAAGCAGATCCTGAAGCTGGATTATTGATAAATAGCTTGTTACCTAGTTTAATCTCATCTTTATCATTAACCAATATAGATCCATCGTTTGACTTTGCAGCATCATCAACGCTACCTTCGTTATCTAGCTCGCTATCGCTTTACAATGGAGTTTTAGGTATATCCGTAGGTGATAGAAATAACATCAATATAGTGGTAAAATCGACAAACATTAACGTAATAACCAAATCAAGAAATATAGAGGAATACTAAAAATGTCTACAACAATTGGCTTAGGCTCACAAACAGCAATGGCGACAGGGTTATCAACATACTTAGCAACAGAATCATTAGTTATTTATGATGGTATCGCGCCAGCAAATGCAAAAACTGCATTATCAAGTAATACAGTTTGCGCAACTCACACGTTAGCAGGATTTATTGAAAGTAACGGCGTGTTAACAGCTAACGCCATTGCGTCGGTAACTATTGCCGCCTCATCAGTTGGTGGTGTTACATTTGGACGTATACTTGTTGGTGGCGTTTCTCAATGGCAGGGTATTGTAGGTGCTGAAATAACAGTAACTCCAGATGCTAATTATGTTGCCGGCGGAACAAGTAACGTTACAAGTATGACGCTAACAACTCCAGACGCTTAATATGCAATATTTCCAAGAGCCAAAAACACCAGACGATGATGATCGTTATAGTTTTACGATTGATGAATCATGGTTAGATGGTGAGGCAATATCTTCTGTAATCTGGTCTGTTGAAGCTGGCAGTTCATTAACGACATCTATTGAAGATATTACACTGAACGTAGTAAGCGCATTATTCTCTAACGGGGTTGATGGAAGGTGGTGTGTGACTGCTAAAGTTAACACACCAACAAGAGACAAAGACTTCTGCGGAAAGCTAACGGTGAGAAGCTGTTGTTAATTACCCGTTAAAGCAATATAATAGACTTAGCTTGTTGTTGGGACAAGCTAGGTTGCGCAACCGACCCAACACAATGAACCCCAACGTTTATTTCTCCCAATGCTCACGGATGAGTTAACTTTCTAATTACGGGGGCATCATGTCAACTTCATTACTACCAGTTTCACTACCTGCCGATACATGGGTGGACTTATATTCATCCACCGGCTTATCTGTAGGCGCACAATTAATAATTCAAAATAGACGCACTGATGATGTTTTCTTAACTGAGTCAGCAACACTTCCTTCTGGATTAATCGCAAGCTTAGGCGGAAATCCATTAGTAGGGAAAGAGTTCTTTATAAATGTTGCCGGTAACGTTGGCGCATGGGCTTACTCATACAAAGGCGGCTCTTTACAAGTCGAACTGGCTTAATTATGACTAACAGCTTTAGACCATACGACCCAAGCTCACTAAATAGCTCAAAACCTTATTATGTGGAGGCCACAAGATTTGTGGATTTAACTACTCAAACAGGGGTTGGGCTAGACGCTTCGACAACAGTATTGCTTGGACCTGGTGGTGTTGATCCTGAAGGTTTGGTCAGTATGGATGCGTTAGGAGTTGTAACAATAAACAAAACCGGACCTTATATGGTAAAACAGAACTTTCAAATCGCTAGGGACACAACACCTGGTAATTCTGAAATATTCTTTCAGGCTCAATTATCTGTAGATAACGGGGTTACGTGGACTACATTAGGTAATTCGGTAAATAGACGTATAGATAATGATAAGGTTATTAATATATTCTTTGATATTTCAGCAATATTTATACCGGCAGGCGCTAAGCTTCGTAATGTGTGGGCTAAAAGCTCAGTAGGTGGAGATCCCAATAACCCATCAACAGGAGTTAATAACGGATTACTTATACACACTAGACCAAGCGCAAATTTATTAGCTTTAGGTTTTGAGGATGCACCAAGCGCAATAGCTGTCGTTTATAAGTTACAAGGATATAACTACGGGTAACAGTACAAGGTAAATCAAAATAAAGGGGCTAAATGCCCTTTTTTGCTATACGTGATATAATTAATGTAATCCCAAC
>Ga0256372_1000003_pt1 | contig 27002 bp, 29 predicted proteins | sample SI3LviralmetaG_FD_190081 | JGI IMG/M metagenome (GOLD analysis project Ga0256372, IMG submission 190081) | Sea-ice brine viral communities from Beaufort Sea near Barrow, Alaska, United States - SI3L | ecosystem: Environmental > Aquatic > Marine > Coastal > Brine | place: USA: Alaska | collected...
CCAAGAACCTGACAACAAGCGCCTGAAGTCCAATCTGAAGCTGGATGATGTCGGCCCGTTCCGCGTGCGGATGCTGAGCCCGGCTTTGGACAGCCTGAAGCGCATTTTCGTCAAGGTGAAGGACGAAGAGCCTGAGCTTTATGACATCATCGGCTCTGCCGGATCGTTGTGCGGGCGGCTGGTGCGCGGGTCCGCCGACACGGTGTCGGGCCATGCCTACGGTGCCGCGCTTGATGTCACCATCGCTGGCAGCCTTGATCAGATGGGCGATGCCAAGACGCAGCTGGGTCTGGTGCTGCTGCACGAATATTTCCGCGAAGAAGGCTGGTTCTGGGGCGTCGCGTTCCGGCGCGAAGACAGCATGCATTTTGAGGTCAGCCGCCAGACGCTGGAGGCATGGAAATCCCAAGGTGCCTTTGATCTGACCCACGACATCCCGCGCGAAAACCGCATCGCGTCAAAGGGCGAAGCCGCAGCGCCAGAGGTGGTGCAATGAGCCCGAAAAGCGACGACCCGATTTTCACCGGCGACGCGGATGCCGACTATGGCGAAGGCGAGGCCCCCAAAGGCCGCATCACGCTGCAGACGCTGGCGATGCCCGCGGACACCAACGCCAATGGCGACATCTTCGGCGGCTGGCTGATGGCGCAGATGGACCTTGGGTCCTCGGTGCTGGCCAGATCGCGGGCCAAGGGCCGCGTGGCGACCATTTTCGTTGAGGGGATGAAATTCCACCGCGCCGTGCATGTGGGCGATCTGGTGTCGATCCATTCGGCGATGCTGCGCGAGGGCACGACGTCGATGCAGATCGGCGTCGAAGTCTGGATCACCCGCCAACCGATTGAGGAACATGTGAAGGTCACCGAAGCGGTGTTCACCTTCGTCGCCATCGACGAGGACGGCCAAAAGCGCCCGCTGCCGTGATGTGGCCGGGGGGTGCCCGCCGCCCCCCGCCGCAATCAAGCCGTGCGTTTGCGGCGCAGGGCCCCGAAGCTGAGCAGCCCGCCGCCAACGTGGGCGATCTGCAGCGCGTCGCCGCTGGGGCCAACGGGGCCGCGTCGTTGCTGCCAAATTCTCAAGCATGTCATTCAGATATCTGCACTACTTGGGAATAATGCGCATCTGGCGCCCGTCACACTGCGTCAAAATCCAGCGACAGCGTATCGCCCAGCGGCCGCGCTTGGCACGCAAGGATAAACCCCGCCTTGATCTCCCATGGCTCCAGCGACCAGTTCTGCGCCATCTCCGCCTCGCCCGCGGTCACCTTGCAGCGGCAGGTGCAGCACATGCCGTTGGCGCAGGACCACGGCAGCTCCAGCCCTGCTTCATGGGCGGCCTCCAGCACCGTGCCGCCGTTCAGCGGGAACGACCGGCGCGCGCCATCCAAGGTCACGTCGATCATCGCGCCAGTGGCCGCGGCGGCGGCGGCGCGGGCCGACGGGGGCGCGGCCACTGCATCCGCAGCGGGGGTGAACAATTCATGCCCGATCCGGCCTGCATCAAGGCCAAGCGCCTGCAGCGCCGCCGCCGCGTCCGTGACCATCGGGCCGGGGCCGCACAGATACGCGTGATCACATGCGCCCGGATTGATCAGCCCCGCCTTGGCCATCGCCGTGATCTTGGCGCCGTCGATGCGCCCGGTCAGCAGCGCGGCGTCCTGCGCCTCTCGGCTCAGCACATGGATCAGGGTGAAGCGGCCCATGAACCGGTCCTTGAGGTCTTCGAGTGCCTCTTTGAACATGATCGCTTCGGTTTGCCGGTTGCCCAGGATCAGCGTCACGCGTGTGTCAGGCTCCTGCTCCAACGTGGTTTTGGCGATCGACAGCAATGGCGTGACCCCCGATCCCGCGCCGATCAGCAGGTATTCATGCGCGCCGCCGATGGCGGTGGGGCCAAAGCGCCCCTCAGGCCTCATCGCGTCAATCTGGTCGCCGGGGCTGAGCGTGGTGGTCGCAAAGGTGGAAAAGCGCCCGTCCTCCACCCGCTTGACGCCCACCTGCAACGGATCCCCGGGGGCCGAGCAGATCGAATAGGCGCGCCGCAATTCCTGCCCGTTGATGGTCGCGCGCAGGGTCAGGTACTGGCCCGGGCGAAACGCAAATGCGCGCTGGTCTGCGGGGTCTGGCGTCAGGGTCAGGCACATGGCGCCGGTCCCTTCAGGCGTCACCGCCGTCACGGTCAGGGCGTGGAAGTCAGCGGACATGAGGCGTCCTCATCAGATGCATTTGAAATGGTCGAACGGCTCCCGGCACGCCTTGCAGCGGCGCAGGGATTTGCACGGGGTGGACCCGAATTCGGAGATCTTTTCGGTGTCGCTCGATGCGCAGCGTGGGCAGGCGACCACCGTGTCGGAAAACAGCGCGCCACGGCTGTTGGAGGCGCCTTTGGCCGGGGGCGCAATGCCGTAGGCGCGCAGCTTTTCGCGCCCCTCGTCGGTGATCCAGTCGGTGGTCCAAGCAGGGGCTATGGCGCGCTCAATCCGCGCCTCAAAGCCCGCATCGACCAGGGCGGCCTGCACCGCCAGTTCGATCACTTGCACCGCGGGGCAGCCGGTATAGGTCGGCGTCACGCGGGCGATGGCAACGCCGCCTTCAATGCGCACATCGCGCAGGATGCCCAGATCAGCCACGGTGACGACCGGGATTTCGGGGTCCAGCACCGCCGCCGCCGCCGCCCAAGCACGGGCCGTCTGATGGTCGCCCAGCGCTACCATGCCGCGCCGGGATGCGCGCGCGCGAGGTATTGCAGCGATGCCAGCAGGTGCCCCAGATCCTCGGTATGGATGCCGCGGCGCCCGCCCGATTGCGCGAAATGCGGGGTCGGGCGGGTCAGACAGGCCTCGGCAAAGACCGCGTCCATGGTGCGCTCATACTCCGGCCGGATGGTCTGGGCTGAGGGGATCACCCCCGCGGCGATCAGCACCTCAGTGGCCGCGTCGGTCTCAAACAGCTCATCAGCATAAGGGGCCAGCGCGGCGGCGGCGGCGGCCATGCGCGTGGCGCTTTCATCGGTGCCATCGCCCATGCGGATCACCCATTCGGCGGCATGGCGGACATGATAGCGCATTTCCTTCGACGCTTTGGCAGCGATGCCGGCAAGGCGCGGGTCGCTCGATGCCTCAGTGGCCTGCCAGAACGGCGCGGCGTGGGCGGCAAAGATCAGCTGGCGCAGCATGGTGTGGGCAAAATCACCATTGGGGCGTTCTGTGAGCAGGCAATTGCGGAACGCGCGTTCGTCCCGGTGATAGGCGAAATCATCCTCGGTGCGGCCCTCGCCTTCAATTTCCCCGGCCAAGGTATACAGCGCGCGCGCCTGGCCCAGCAGGTCCAGCCCCATATTTGGCAGCGCGAGGTCTTCTTCCAGCATCGGCGCATGGCCGCACCATTCCGACAGACGGTGCCCCAGCACCAGCCCGTCATCGCCAAGCCGGACGGCCAGCGCAAACAGCGCCTCATCAACGCTGGGCGCCTTGGGGGCGATGCGCGGGCCGCGGGCGGCGGGGATCATGGTTCGGGTCATCACATGTGCCCGACATCGTCGGGAATGTCGTAAAAGGTCGGGTGGCGATAGATCTTGGAGGCCGCGGGATCGGTGATCTCATCTTTCTGCGACGGGTCTGAGGCGGCGATGACGGCGGACGGAACCGCCCAGATCGACACGCCTTCGCCGCGGCGGGCATAGACATCGCGGGCGGCCTGCAGCGCCATGGTGGCGTCGGACGCGTGCAATGACCCGACATGCTTATGGCTCAGCCCGTTGCGGGGCCGGATGAAGATTTCCCACAAAGGGGTGGCTTCGGTCATCTCGCGTCCTTTTTTTCAACGGTCTCAAACCCGCGCGGCGGTGGGGCAGGGGCGCGGCGCGCGTTTTGGCGCGCCCCGGTGAGCGGGGGCGCAAGGCGCCCCGAGCCGGCATTTGGTCAAAGGCCCGACATTTACTCCGCCGCTTCGCGCACCGCTGCTGCGCGCGCCCGGCGTTTGGCGGCATGGGCCAGCGCGGCCTCGCGCACCCAAGCGCCGTCATCCCACGCCTTTTTGCGCGCCGCGACCCGGTCGACATTCATCATGCCGCCGCCTTTGACGACGCGCATGAATTCATCCCAATCGATGGCGCCATGGTCATAGCCGCCGCGGCCTTCGTTCTTGTCGGGGTTCCATGTCAGATCGGGGTCGGGCACGGTCAGGCCCAGAAATTCCGCCTGCGGGACCGTCGCGTCGATGAATTTCTGGCGCAGTTCGTCATTGGTGAAGCGCTTGATCTTCCACTTCATCGACTGGTCCGAATTCACGCTTTCCGCGTCAGACGGCCCGAACATCATCAGCGACGGCCACCACCAGCGATCAAGCGCGTCCTGGGCCATGGCTTTTTGCGCCTCGGTCCCGTTGGCGAGGCTGATCATGATTTCGTAGCCTTGGCGCTGGTGAAAGCTTTCTTCCTTGCACACGCGGACCATCGCGCGGGCATAGGGGCCGTAAGAACAGCGGCACAGCGGGATCTGGTTCATGATCGCCGCGCCGTCAACCAGCCAGCCGACAGTGCCCATATCGGCCCAGCTCAGCGTCGGATAGTTGAAGATCGACGAATATTTCGATTTGCCGGTGATCAGCTGCTCGGTCATGTCTTCGCGCGATACGCCCAGCGTTTCGGCGGCGGAATACAGGTAAAGCCCGTGGCCGCCTTCGTCCTGCACCTTGGCCAGCAAAGCGGCCTTGCGGCGCAAGCTGGGCGCGCGGGTGATCCAGTTGCCCTCAGGCAGCATGCCGACGATTTCGGAATGGGCGTGCTGGCCGATCTGGCGGATCAGAGTGCGCCGGTAGCCTTCGGGCATCTCATCATTCGGCTCAATCTTTTCTTCGGCGTCGATGCGTGCCTGAAAACGGACGAGGAATGCCTCGTCCTCATGCGTGCGGCCGTCAGCGCCGATCAAACCTTGCGAATACATGCCCGTTCCTCCCCGAACCTGCGCGGGGCGCGGATGGCACGCTTGCGCGCAGGCCAAACGCCCCGGAGAATAGATAAATCTATATGTGACAAAATTTGTCTGGTCAATTAAAATTTTGTAACATGATGTGGTAATCAAGGAAGGCAGGCCATGAACGACCATGCGGTGGATTTCGGGATCGACAAGATGGCGGCGCTGTTGGGGCAGGTCTTTGCGCCATGGGTGCAGGACCTGGGGCTTCGGCCCGTATCGGCGGCGGCCCATGGCGCGCGGTTTGTGCTGCCGGGCAATGCGCGTCTGGCGCGTGGCGGCGGGGATGGGCCGGGGGTGGTGTGCGGGCAGGCGTTGGCCAGCGCGGCGGACACCGCGTCAGTGGTGACGCTGGCATCGCTGAACGGGCGGTTCCGCAACTGCACCACAGTGGATCTGACGGTGCATTTCCTGCGCCCGCTGCCCGTTGGCGACATAGAGGTCGACGTTGAAGCGCTGTCCAACGGCCGCCGCATGGCGACCACCCGTGTTGAATTCCGCGCGGTGGGGGGCGGCAAGCTGGCCGCCACGGCCACCTGCGCCTTTGCGTATCTGGAGGATTAGGCCCCGAACCGCGCCAGCGCTGCCACCGCGCGCGGTGGCAGCGCCCCGTCCGGCCCACCATCGCAGGCATCCAGCCAAGCCTCTGCGCCGGGGCTGAGCAGGGCGTGGAGCCGTGCTGCCATCGCGCGCGCCGCCTCTGCGGGCCAGTCGTCGGGTGCCAGATCGGCGGGGGGCATCGGCGCGCGCAGGGCCGCGCGGCGCCACAGATGGATCACCAGGCACCGCGCTGCTGCCGCATCGCGCCATTGCGCCGGGGTGCGGGCGTCAAAGCCGCCGGCCAACGCGGCCTCAAAGGGGGCAAGCAGGCGCAGCACGGTCTGAAAGCGCGCCGCTGCGTCCGGCGCGCCCCATGACGCCCCGATCAGCCCGCGCCGCAGATGCGCCGCATGTCCCGGCGCCGCAAAGGCCGACACGCCGGGCAGGGCGGCGGTGGCGTCCAGCGCGCCAGCTGGGCCAAGCCATCCGCCCCCCTCCAGCGCGCCAAAGCCAAGGGCGCGCAGATCGTCCTGCGCGCTGGCGTCGGGGTTGAAGGCCAGGGTCCATGCATCGGGCCGCGCCGGGGCTGCGGCCGCGTAGATGCGGGCTGACGCGGCCTCAGTCTCAGCGCGTTTTTGGGCGGTCAGGGCGTAATAGCTGGCGCGGCCTCGGCGTTCGCGGGTCAGCCAGCCGCTTTGCGCCAGCCGCGACATGGCCGTGCGCAGGGCGCCCGGTTCAAGCCGCAGACGCCCGGTGATGTCCTGCACTGCGGACAGGCGGATCACCCCACCACGATCGGCCACTGCATCGCCGAAAAACGTGATCGCCACGGACCAGACGCGCAGGCGCATGCCCTCCCCCTCCAACCGGTCAAGAAGCGCGTCCAGCGCACCGTCTGGCGAGGGGGCGGTCATATCGCTCAGCCCCGGCTGGTGCGGCGGGTGCTGGCGACGGTCGGGGCGGGAAGGCGCACTGAGACGGCCAGCCCACCAAGCTCCGACACGCCCAAGGCCATCGTGCCGCCATAGGCCTCAATAATATCGGAACAGATCGCAAGGCCAAGCCCGGTGCCGGGGGTGGCTTCGTCAAGGCGCCCGCCCGCGGCCAGCGCCTGCTCATGCGCGCCCTCAGGGATGCCGGGGCCGTCATCCTCCACGGTGATTTCAACCACGCCGCCCAGATCGACCGCGCGCACGCGGACCACGCCGACAGCCCATTTATGGGCGTTGTCGATCAGGTTGCCGAGCAGCTCTTCCAGATCTTCTTCCTCAACGCGTACGCGCAGGTCCGGTGCGATGCTGACCTCAAAGACCAAGCCCGCATCGCGGTGCACATGGGCCATGACCCGCCCCAGCCCATCCACCACCGGCAGCGGTGTGCACAATGCCCCGGGCGCTGCGGGCCCGGCGGTGCGTGCGCGCGCGGTGTAGCGGGCGATCAGGCTTTCGATCCGGGCCAGGGCGTCGCGCATCCGTGCGCGTTGGGCGGCCTGTTCGGCGTCGTTGCGCGGCGGCGCGGCCACGTCATTGCCGATCACCGCGACCGGGGTCTTCAGCGCATGGGCCAGATCAGCGGCCTGACGGCGGGCGCGGCGGATGACTTCTTCGTTGCGGTCCAGCAATTCGTTCAGATCGTCGACCAAGGTCGCAATGTCCGAAGGGTAATCCCCCTCGATCCGCGGCGATTGGCCTGAGCGGTAATGCACGAACGCCGAACGCAGGGCCACCAGCGGGCGCAGCGCCATGCCGGTCTGCGCCACCCCGGCCAGCGCCAGCGATGCGCCCAGCCCGATCAGCGCCCCGAACAGGGATCGCCGGAACTCCAGTTGGTCGCGCGACAAGGTGGCCCGCGCTTCGCCCACATGCAGCACCCAAGGCTGCGCGGCGGTGCCATCGCCCGAAGACCTGCGCACGATCCCGGTCAGCGCCTGCACCTGCAGCCCGTCGGGCATCCGCGTAACATAGGCCTGATAGGGCACGCCGACGGCGGTCTGCCGCGCGTTCGCTTGCAATCGGGCGAAGGTGTCGTGGCTGAGCTTTGCCGGTGCGAATGGGTGCCCGCCGAGCGAAGCCGACAGCAGCGGTGCCCCTTGGGGTGGCTGGATCTGCCAATAATGCCCGGCCCGCCCTTCGTGGCGAAAGAACGGGTCCGACAGCGCTGCGTCGGAAATACCGTTTTCCAGAGCGCCGGACTGAACCAGCGCCTCCATCTGTTCCATCTGGGTGTACAGTTTCTGCATGAAGGCGCGTTCGGAGATGTCGTCGAAGGTGGACAGCAGAACTTGACCGCTGAGCCCCACGGCTAAGACGATCCAGACAACACCGCCAAGTAGGGCGCGCGCCCGCAGCGAAAGCGCGCCCTGCATTTCGTCAGAGCCCCGTGGCGTCGAACTGGTAGCCGCGCCCGCGGATGGTCACGATGACCTTGGCCCCCAGCTTGCGGCGCAGACGTCCGATGAACACCTCGATGGTGTTGCTGTCGCGCTCGGTGTCATAGCCGTAGACATGCTCCGACAGCTCAGTGCGCGACACGACCTTTTCGCGGTGCAGGATCAGATAGGCCAGCACGTTGGTTTCCTGCGCCGTCAGTGGCACTGAAACCCCGTCCATCATCACCCGCCCCGACCGCGTGTCGAATTCCAGCGGGCCTTGCTTGAAGATCGGGTTGGCCAGCCCTGAGGACCGACGGATCAGCGCGCGTAGCCGCGCGAGCAATTCATCCATCTGGAAAGGTTTGGTCAGATAGTCATCCGCACCGCTGTCCAGCGCCGCGACCTTGTCGCGCCAGCTGTTGCGGGCGGTCAGGATCAACACGGGAGACTTCACGCCGCCTTCGCGCCAGTCGCGCAGGATGCTGTGGCCGTCTTTTTTGGGCAGTCCCAGATCTAGAATGATCGCGTCATAGGGTTCGGTGGACCCCAGAAAGCTGCCCTCATCGCCATCATTGGCAACATCGACCACACGGCCCTCACGCTCCAGCGCATCGCGAACCTGGCCTGCCAGGCTGATCTCGTCCTCGACCACAAGCACACGCATATCGCACTCCACACAATTTTACGTTTAAGGCGCAGCTCGCGCAACGCCCAGCCGAGCCCCCTCATACTTTATTCATAACTGAGAATGGCTGCACCCTCAATTCGAATCGAACTAAGGCCTTTGGGCATTGGCCCAGTGATTCCCGCAAATTTCTGTAATTTCCAGCGATTTATGAACGCAGTATTTACCAAGGCCGCAGATGGCCGGGGTAAGTCGCCGCGCGCGGCGGGACCGTCACTTGATTTTTCCTGTTGGCAGAATTTGGGTGCGCTGCGGCAGGTCATTGTTATTAATGGTATCGCTGGGTAACTGGGGTTCAAGCCCACCCAGCGCCGCGTGATTGATGCCCTGTGGGAAACAAGATGCTCTTGCGCCTGCAAGGAAAATAGGCAGAGTGAAACCACTTCAGGGTCCCCCAACCCTGAAAGAGGCTCCCGGGGCGCTGCATCACCCCCAGCCAAGTCGGATCGGCAATATTCAGCTGGTTCGATGCGGTAAATTCCACACACACCCGCAGCGCTTCGGGGTCTCACCCTAACCAATCCCATGCGCATGGCAGAGTCGGTTCGGATCGCGTTTTCAAACGCGGTCCGGGCCGATTTCTGTTTGCGCAGTATGCCTACCGCGACGAAAAGACCCGCCAGTCGGCTCAGCGTCGGCCTTTCGCTTACCCCACTGTGGTGACCAAATCAGGCAGAAGTTTGGCAAAATTTGCCCTGTCTGGGGCGATGTGCGGCCAAAATAACGCACTTCTCGATGGAGAATCGGGGGGCGTGACGCCCCCCGGTAGATCTGCTCAGCCCCGCTCAGCGCTTGCGGGGTGCCTTCTGCTCATTCTCGCCGCGCCCGACGCCGAGGAACACGGTCCGGAATGGCGCGGCCCACAGCACCCCGAGGGCGAGGTACATCACCACCTCCAGCACCTTGGGAAGCCGGTCAAACGTACTGACCAGCCACAGCGCCCCAAGGACATAAAGCGGCAGCCACACCAGCAGCAGAACCAGCGCCCAGCGGCGGCGCGCCTTGTGCGACAGCGCCATCAGCGCGACGCGAACGGGTCGGTCACGAGGATCGTGTCCTCCCGCTCCGGGCTGGTGGACAGGATGGCGACCGGGCAGCCAATCAGTTCTTCGACGCGGCGGACATATTTGACCGCCTCGGCCGGAAGCTCTGCCCAGGACCGCGCGCCAACGGTCGGTTCAGACCAGCCGGGCATGGTTTCATAGATCGGCACCACGCGGCGCTGCTGCTCCGACGCGATCGGCAGGTGGTCAATCTTGACCCCGTCCAGCATGTAGCCGGTGCAGATCTTCAGCTCCTCAAACCCGTCCAGAACATCGAGCTTGGTCAGCGCGATGCCCGACACGCCGCCCGTGGTGCAGGTCTGGCGCACCAAGGCTGCATCGAACCAGCCGCAGCGACGCTTGCGCCCGGTGACGGTGCCGAATTCATGGCCGCGCTCGCCCAGTTTCTGGCCGACCTCGTCATGCAATTCGGTCGGAAACGGGCCTTCGCCGACGCGGGTGGTGTAGGCCTTGACGATGCCGAGCACGAAATTGATGGCGTTCGGCCCCATGCCAGACCCCGGCGACGCCATGCCCGCCATGGTGTTCGACGACGTCACATAAGGATAAGTGCCGAAATCCACGTCCAGCAACGCGCCTTGGGCACCTTCGAACAGGATGCGCTTGCCGGCTTTGAGGTGCCCGTCCAGTTCCTTCCACGCGGCGCACGCGTAGGGCAGGATCTTGGGCGCGACCTCAAGCAACGCGGCGCGCAGTTCGGCGCGGTCCACCGGCGTTGCCTCAAGGCCCCGGCGCAGCGGGTCGTGATGCGCAAGCAGCCGGTCAATGCGGATGTCCAGCGTCTCAGGGTCCGCCAGATCGGCGACGCGGATCGCGCGGCGGCCAACCTTGTCTTCGTAGGCCGGGCCAATGCCGCGGCCGGTGGTGCCGATCTTGGCCTTGCCTGCGGCTTCCTCGCGCATCAGGTCAAGATCGCGGTGCACTGGCAGGATCAACGGCGTGTTCTCAGCAATCCCCAGCGTTTGGGGGTTCACCGTGACGCCCATCGCCGTCAGACGATCTATCTCAGCCAACAGCGCCCACGGGTCCAGCACCACACCGTTGCCGATGATTGACCGCTTGCCCTCGCGCACGATGCCCGAAGGCAGCAGCGACAACTTGTAGACCTTGCCGTCCACAACCAGCGTATGCCCGGCATTGTGCCCGCCCTGAAAGCGGACAATCACGTCTGCCCGTTCGGACAACCAATCGACAAGCTTGCCTTTGCCCTCGTCGCCCCATTGGGCGCCGACCACCGCGACGTTCGCCATGCGGATATCTCCATGTCTGCGGGAAAACCGGGGGCGTTGTAGCAGAGCTGTCCGGGGTTGGACAGGGGGGGCTTGTCGGGGGTCCTTGTCGGTGGGCGAGGGGACGAACGGACGCGGCGCGATCAGGCGGGCGGCGCGAAGGCGGGGGAGGGCCTGACGCCCTCCCCCTGCGCCCCCCTCCGCGTCGGGTCCCGCGTTGAACGGGTGAACGGGATGGGCGGAACCGTCGATCCTGGTGCGACCGGCCGCCGGATGGCGGCGCGGCCGATGGGGGCGCAAGGCGCCCTGAGGGCGCAGCCTTGGCCAAGGGCACCTCTGGTTGCGCGGCGCGCGCGTGCGAGGCATGGTGGCGATGAGCAGAACAAAAAGGCTACAAACCCATGGCCGATCCGAATGCCGCCGCGATTCCAATCGTTTCTGATGCGCTGGGCGATACACTGGCCGATGCGCTGGGCGCTGCGCCCCCGGGGTTGATCCTGGCTGCTGCGCTGGCTGCCGCCGTGCTGATCGGCGCGGTTGTCGGGCGTCGATCCGCGCCGTCGCGTGCGCGCCTGTCTGGGGCTGAGGCGGCGATGCGTGCGGCGCTTGATGCGGCCGACGGTGCCGATGCCGCGCGCAATGCCATGGACCGCGCGCTGGCGGTGATGACCGAAAAGGCCGCCCGCGCCGCCCGCGCTGAGGACGAGGCCAAGGTTCTGCGCGGCCGTTTGGGCGACGAAGCGTCCCAGCGCGCCGCCGCAGATGCCGCGCTGGAGGCCGAGCGCCGCGGCGCCGCGGAACGCATTGAGGCGCTGACCCGCCAGGCTGAGGCCCATGAGGCGGCCACCGAGCGCCGCTTCGGCCAGTTGGCCGCTGAGGCGCTGGCCCGCGCCAACGTCCAGCTGTCCGACATGTCCGCGGCCCGGATGGAAACCGACCGCGCCGCCCATGCTGAGGCGCTGGAGCGGCGGCGTGAAGCGATTGAGGCGCTGGTCCGCCCACTTGACGCCCATCTGGGGGCCTTTGAGGCGAAGGTCAGCGCGCTGGAGCAGGCCCGCGCCGGCGCCTATGCGGGCCTGAGCGCGCAGGTCGCGGCGCTGGTGGAGGGGCAGGCCAAGCTTGGCAGTGAAACCGCGCGGTTGGTTCAGGCCCTGCGCGCGCCCAAAACCCGCGGGCGGTGGGGGGAAATGCAGCTGCGCCGCGCCTTTGAGATGGCCGGCATGGCCGAGCATGTCGATTTTGAGCTGGAGAAATCCTTTCGTGTTGACGGTGCCCTGCTGCGCCCCGACGCAATTCTGTCACTGCCCGGCGGGCGGGCGCTGGTGATCGACGCGAAAACCCCGCTCGACGCATATTTGCGCGCGTTGGAGACTGAGGACCCTGACGAGCAGGCCGCCTGTCTGGCCGATCACGCACGGCAGATGCGGGTGCATGTCAAACAGCTCAGCTCCAAGGAATATTGGGCGGCGCTGCCTGATGCCCCTGATTTCGTGGTGATGTTCGTGCCCGGCGAGGCGTTTTATGCAGCCGCGCTTGAACAGCAGCCCGGCTTGGCCGAGGACGCGATGGCGCTGAAGGTGCTGATCTGTTCGCCAACCACGCTGGTCGGGCTGGCCAAGGCCGTCGCCTATGGCTGGCAGCAGGAGAAGCTGGCCCGCAACGCCCGCGCCGTTGCAGATCAGGCGCGTGAACTGCATGCGCGGCTTGGGGCCTTTGGGGGGCATCTGTCGGATCTGGGCCGGGCGCTGGGTCAATCGGTGGACCGCTACAACCGCGCGGTGGGGTCCTTGGAAGGCCGGGTGCTGCCTGCCGCGCGGCGGTTCGAATCCCTTGGCGTCGCTGCCGAGGGCGCTGAGATTGAAGCCCCGGCCCGCATTGACGAAATGCCGCGCCGAATCACCGCGCCGGAGCTTGCTGCAGTGCGGGATGATCCACTTGACGCTGCGGAAAATGTGGGTGATGAAAGCACCGGCAAACCCGCGCCTGAACACTGGAAAGCCCCTGTGGAGGCGCGTGAACAGGTGTCTAAGGCGCATAAGGCCCAACCCTGACGGGAAATGCGGCTTTGCAGCATCGCGCAAATTTCGCTATCGCCTGCGACACTTTGGCTGTATGATCGGGCATCCGCCGCAGACCAAAGGCCCCAACCGCCATGCCGCGCCTGCACACAAAACGACCGGGGACGACAGTGTTCGCCATCGTGGCCACCGGACTTTTGGTCGCCAACGCGGCCGTTGGTGTCAGCGTTGCGCTGGCGCTGAATTCAGGCGATCCGGAGCAGGGGGCCACGGCGCTGTCTTCGCCGCATATGGCGGTGACGGCGGGGGCGATGGTGTTCGCGCTCAGCGGTTTTGCCTCAGTGTTGGCCATGCGGTTGCTCAGCATCACGGCGACGGCCAAAGAATAAGGGCGGCGCCGGGTTTCCCCTGCGCCGCCCTTTTCGTATCAGCGCTTTGGCCCGATCAGCCCAGAACCAGCCGCGGCAGATACAGCACGATCTGCGGGAACGCGATCAGCACGCCCACCGTGACCACGTCGGCCACAAAGAACGGTGACGCGCCGCGGAACACATCTGATGCGGATATGTCTGGCCGCACCCCGGCCACCACAAAGCAGTTGAGCCCGATTGGTGGGGTGATCAGGCACAGCTCTGCCATTTTCACCACGATGATGCCGAACCAGACCGCGCATTCCGGCCCGGTCATGCCCAGCGCGCTGTCCGCCGCCGCCACGTCCATCCCGCCATTCAGCGCGATGACCGCCGGGAACGCCACTGGCAGCGTCAGGATCAGCATCCCGATCGCGTCCATGAACATGCCCAGGATCACATAGACCCCCAGGATCATCAGCAATGTCAGCATGGGCGGCTGCTCCAGCCCACCGACGAATTCCGCGAAGTATTTGGGCAGACCCGCAAAGCCCAGATAGCGCACAAAGATCAGCACGCCCCAGATCATGGTAAAAATCATGACCGTGAGCTTGGCGCTCTCCATCAATGCGCCGGAAAGCTGGGTCCAGCGCATGCCTTTCCACAGGGCCATCAGCAGCACCACGAAAGCGCCCAGAGCGCCTGCCTCGGTCGGGGTGCCCCAGCCGAAATAGATGCACAGCACGATGGTCGCGACCACGAAAAAGATCGGGAAGGTGCCGGGCAGGGATGCGAACCGCTGGCCCCAGGTGAACCCGCGCACTGGCGGACCCAGATTGGGATTGATCTTGGCCAGACCGACCACCAGCGCACCATAGATCAGCGCTGACACGGCACCGGGCAAGAACCCGGCCATCAGCAGCTGCCCGACCGAGCTTTCGGTGATGATCGCATAGATCACCAGAATCGCCGAAGGCGGGATCAGGGACGCCAGCGTGCCGCCTGCGGCCACGACGCCCGCGGCAAAGCGTTTGTCATAGCCGACCTTCAGCATTTCGGGGATCGCGATGCGCGCGAACACGGCCGATGTTGCCACCGACGCGCCCGACACCGCGGCAAAGCCCGCCGTTGCGAACACCGTTGCAACGCCAAGGCCGCCGGGCAGCCAGCCAAGCCAGCGTTTGGCCGCCTCAAACAACGCTTTGGTCAGACCGGCGAAATACGCGAGATACCCGATCAGGATGAATGTCGGGATCAGGCCCAGCACATAGTTCGCGGTCTTGGAGTGGGGGATCTGGCCGGTGATCTTGATGGCGGTGGTCAAGCCACGCTCCCACCCTTGGCCCTTGTCGAAGGCAAAGATGATGAACAGGCCGGTAAACCCGATCATGGCGGTGGCGAGCGCCACCCGCACCCCAAGGAACACCAGGATCAGCAAGCATCCCGCCAGAATGATTGAAACATTAATGGGATCCATCAGCGCGGCCCTCCGGCGCCGTTTGCGGGCGCATTGTCCATTTGCTCGTCCACCATGCCCGACACGGTCTCTGCTTCGTTCATTGCCTGGGTGGCGGCGTCTTCAATCAGCGGAACGGCCATCGGTTCGCGCACGCCAGTGACGATGGCAATGGCATAGGCCCACAGTTGCAGCATGCAGCGCAGCGCGAACATGCCCAGCATAAAGCTGACCAGCACTTTGACCGGCCAGGTCGGCAGGTTGATGTCCACGGTGCTGTCGCCCAGAGTGATGGCGCGGTAGGCGTGGTCCCACGACCCATAAACCAGCGCAAGCGCCAGAAGCAGCATCAGCAGCACGCTGGCAAATTCAGCAATCCACAGCGTGCGGCCCTGCAGGCGCGCCACCAGAATGTCCATGCGGATGTGTCCGCCCAGACGCTGGGTATAGGCGATGCCGAGGAACGCCATAGCGGGCACCAGCTGCATCATCCAGTCGATGTAGCCGGGCACCGGCATGTCAAACAGCTTGCGGCCCAGAATATTGGCGACTGACATCAGCATCACGCCCAGAATGCACAGGCCCCCTGCAAGGTTGAGCAGCGATTCAACCTTGAAAAGCAGCCTGTCGGCGATGCTGACGGCGGAGCCATCCTCCCTGACGGAGTGCGCGGACATCGGATTATTTCTCCTTGGATCGGCGTCACCGCAATATGGGCGGGCCGGGCGCCTGCCACCGGGATGGGCGGGCGGCGCCAAAAACACGAAACCGCCGCCGGATGGCTCCGGCGGCGGCGATCTGCAAAACGTCGGCGGATCAGCCGCGCATGTCTTTCAGCGTCTTCTGCACGAGGTCATAGAGCTCCTGCGCCGGGATGCCCTGAGCCGTCATGTCCGCGATCCACTGGGTGCGGATCGGGATGGCGGCCTTGTCCTCAAACGCAGCGATCTGGGCCGCATCGAATTCGACCTTCTGAACGCCCTTTTCCGCCAGCACCGAATCCCATTTGGCGAACACTTTGCCGTAGTTCACCAGGTAGTGGGCGATGGATTCGTCGATGGAGCTGTCGAGCGCCGCACGCTGGACATCGGTCAGTGCGTCATAGGCGTCGATGTTCACCACCACCGGGCAGTTCACGGTGCCGGGGTTAAGGTTGGTCGTCCACCATTTCGCCACGTCGATGGTGCCATAGGCCAGATGTGCATGATGCGCAAAGGCCACCGCGTCCACCACACCCGATTCCAGCGCCGAATAGGTTTCGGTCGCGGTCACGGAGGTCGGAGTGGAGCCGACGGTGCGGAACGCATCGCCGATGCCGCCCGTGGCGCGGATGCGCATGCCGTCAAAATCGGCCAGCTTGGTGGGCGCATCGCCCACGCCAGCCACGTTGTACTGCGGCATCGGCGACGTCATCAGCAGCTTGGCGTTCCAGCGCGCCAGATCTTTCATCACCGCCGGGTGCGCGTAGACCGCGTTCGACACGGCGACTTCTTCCTCAAGGGTATTCACCCCAAGGAACGGCAGTTCAAGCACGGTGATGGTCGGGTTCTTGTCGCGGTGATAGCCCGCGCAGAACTGCGCCATTTCAAATGCACCGATTGAGATCCCGTCAAGGTTCTCACGGTTGTTCGACAGGCCACCATACGAGATGTTCATGGTGAAATCGCCATTGGTCTTGGCGGCGACCAGTTCGGCCAGCTTTTCAACATGCTCGGTGAAGGCGCGGCGCTTGCCCCAGACCGAAACGTTCCATTCCAGCGCATAGGCTTCGGCGCCCGTGAACGAAAGCGCAACGGCGGCGAGCGCGGCCATGCGGAAAGGCGTGCGGATCATAAACGAAATCTCCCTGTTGCCGAGGCGTCCTTGCCGGCGCCCGGTCTAATTGCGACAGGCGCCTGCGGCATCCCATCCTTCTTGCGGACCTAACCTAGCGGCTTGGACGGCGGCGCCAACCTTTTTCGGCAATTGGTGCTGCAAGGCAGTGCCAACAGAAACATGTCGATGGCGGCGCGCTTTGTCGATAAGCACGGGCAATGAACACGCCCCAGAGCTTTGAAATCTTCCTCGCCGCCCCTCCGGGGCTTGAATCTGTGCTGGCCGAGGAGGCCCGCATCAAGGGTTTTGCCGACCCGACCCCGACCCCCGGCGGGGTCACGGTTCAGGGCGGCTGGCCTGAGGTGTGGCGCGCCAACCTTGAATTGCGCGGTGCTGGCAAGGTGTTGGCGCGCGTTGGCGGGTTCATGGCCTTCCACCTTGCGCAGCTCGACAAACGGTCGCGCAAATTCCCGTGGGGCGACATCCTGCGCCCCGACATGCCGGTGCGCGTCGAAGTCACCTGCGCCAAGTCCAAGATCTACCACGCGGGCGCCGCCGCCCAGCGCATCGAAAAAGCCATCACCGAAGAACTGGGTGCCGCAATTTCGCCCGAAGCCGAGATCTGCATCAAGACCCGCATCATCGACAACAACGTGACCTTCAGCATCGACACGTCGGGAGAGCCCCTGCACAAACGCGGCCACAAGGAGGCCGTCGGCAAGGCCCCGATGCGCGAAACGCTGGCCTCGATGTTCCTGCGCCAATGCGGCTATGACGGGATCGAACCGGTGGTGGACCCGATGTGCGGATCAGGCACATTTGTCATTGAGGCAGCGGAAATCGCAGCTGGCCTTGCGCCGGGCCGCACCCGTTCTTTCGCGTTTGAGCGGTTGGCGAGCTTTGATCCCGCGCTCTGGGCACAGATGCGCGCGGCGGGGCAGGGGCATGTCCCCGCGCAACGCTTTTATGGTGCAGACCGCGACGCGGGCGCCGTGCGCATGAGCCGCGCAAACGCCGAACGCGCAGGTGTCACCGCGTTCTGCGATTTTGAATGCCATGCCTTTGCCGACCTGACCCCGCCTGACGGCCCCCCCGGCCTCGTGATGGTCAACCCGCCCTATGGCGGCCGGATCGGCAACAAAAAGCTGCTCTATGGGCTTTATGCCGGGTTGGGAGAGGTGCTGGCGACCCGCTTCAAAGGCTGGCGCGTCGGCATGATCACCAGCGAGGCGTCGCTTGCCAAGGCCAGCGGCCTGCCGTTCAAGCCCATGGCACCGCCCGTGGCCCATGGCGGCACGAAGGTGTGGTTGTTTCAGACGGGGCGGCTGAAATAGCGCCACTGGCCAAGATGGTCCGCGTCTGAACGCGCGGCGCGCGCGCCGCCTGATCATTCGGGCGCAGTGTGGCGACATTCAAACCACATTCGGTCCGGCAGCACGCGTCAGCATCCAATTTTTGCGGCGCAAACCTGCCTGATATGACAAGCGCAGGCGGCGCATCAATCAGCCAAAGATCAGCGCCGCGCTGACCGCCCCCAGAAACAGCGCCGCACTGGTTGCGCTTAGCGCAAAAAGCGCCCGCGACCCGGTTGCCAGAATTTCGCGCATCCGGCTGGTCAGCCCGATGGCAGCGATGGCGGTCAGAAACAACGCCCGTGCGCTGTCTGAGACCAGATCGCGCATGATCTGGGGAAAGTCGACCACGCTGGCGGCAAAGAAAAACACGGCAAAGCACACCACGAACCAAGGTGGGCGCAGAACCGCCGCCCCGCCGCCGCTGCGGCGCACCAGCACCACTGAGACTGCGAGCAGCACGGCAGGCAGCAGGCAGACGCGGACCATCTTGGTCAGCGCCGCAATCTCGCCGACCTCCTCGGACACGGAATATCCAGCGCCGACGACTTGGGCCACGTCATGGATGCTGGCACCCAGCACGAACCCCGTCTGGCTTGGCGACAGCCCGATGCCCGCAAGCGCGAGCGGGTAGAACGCCATGGCCGCGGTCGACAGCGCCGTGGTCGTCAACACCACGGCCATGACCTGCGCGCGCCGCGCCGGTGTGGTGGGAAACAATGCCGCAAGGGCGAGCGCGGCTGAGGCACCGCAGATTGACACGGCTCCCGCAGCGATCACCGCCAGATCGGTTGGCCACCCAAGGCGCTTGCCCAGCCATGTCCCCAGCAGCATCGACAGGCACATGAGCCCGGCAACCGACAGCAGGGCCGGCACCCCAAGCGCGGCAAGCGCGCCCGCCGACACGGAAAAACCCAGCAACGCCACCCCCGCCTTCAGCCCGGTTGACGCGGCAAAGCCCAGCCCGTGTGCGGCGCGCTGGTCTTCGCCCAGAAACGACAGGGCCATGCCCAACAGCAAAGCAAACAGCATCGACGGCGCATCATAGCGCGCGCCAAGCGCCGTGGCGGCCAACGCCACCACCGCCGCAAGCGCTAGGCCCGGCGCAAGCGCAATCGCCCGATCACGGGCGGCGCTGAGGCGGCGGTGATCTTCAATCACAGTCATTCTTCGAGCCGTTCCAGATCGTGGATGACGATCTCTTTGCGCGACACGGTCAGGATGCCTTCGGTCTGAAGCTTGTCGAGCGATTGGGTCACCCATTGGCGGGTGGCACCGACGATTGACGACACTTGCTCATAGGTGATGGACCGGTCGATCACGACTGTGTCGCCTTCGTGCCGCCCATACGTGTCCGCGAGGATGACCAGCAGCTGGCGCAAGCGTTCCGACACCGTGCGGGTGCCCAGCATCTGGATCAGCGCTGAATAGCATTTGCCCTTGGCCACCAGGCCTTGAATGACGGCGATGGCCACGTCAGGGATGCTGCGCACCAGGCCGCGCATGGACATGCCTGACAGGAACAGCAGCTGGCAATCTTCAAGCGCATCGGCCGACCAGACATGGCGCCCGACGCCGAACACCTCAGGCCCGCCGACAAAATGGCCCGCGCTCCAATACGCCAGCGTGATTTCGCGGCCTGACGGGCCGGCGTAAAAGGTGCGGATGCGGCCTGATTCAACGATCCAGACGCCGGTATGCGCATCACCCTGGAAAAACAGCCCCTCGCCTTTTTTCACCGCGCAGCGCGCGCCCGCGCGGCGCACCGCATTGCGGTCGTCAGCGCAAAGCCCGGCCAGGAAACCGGCGCCTTCGTTGATCTCCAGCAGGTATTCCGAAAGGTAGATCGCAGATGGCGCGTCGTCTTCGGGATCGATCATTCGCGGCGCTCCTGCGCTGAAAGCCATGCGGCGAGGGCATCGACCCCAGCCCCGTCCAGCGCGCGCAGTTGGGCCTGCATCACGCCGCCCGGGTCACCATCGCGCAGGCCGCCGCGCAGGTCCTGCATCTGTTTGGCCAGATAGTCGGGGTGCTGGGATGACAGCCACGGCATGTCCGGGGCATCCTGCGCGCTTTGGGCATGGCAATCGCCGCAGCCCGATGCGCGCCACAGATCGCCGCCGCCAGCGTGCGCATCTGCGTAGGGTGCCGGATGGGGCTGGGCGGCGAACCATGCCGCGGCCTCAGTGATCTGTGCGGGGGTCAGTTCGGTGACCACGGCAGACATCTGGCCGCCATCATTGCTGCGCCGCCCTGCGCGAAACGCGCTGAGCTGCTTTTCGATATAGCCCTGTCGCTGGCCTGCAAGGCGCGGGAATTTCTGCCGCGGCGTGTCGCCGGACAAGCCATGGCAAAGGGCGCAGCGTTCATGGGCCGCGGTGTCGCCGTCATCAAAGGAAAAGGCGGCCGCGGGCGCTGCGCTTAACAGCACAAGCGCCAAGGCGGCGGCGCGATCAACTGCCGCCATGGGCCGTGTGCATCTTGGCCTTGTGCACCGTCGCGGTCACCGGGACCGTTTCGCCATTGGCAAATTCCAGCGACAAGGACACCAGATCCCCGGGCTTTCGCGTGCCTTGCGGCGACATCAGCATCACATGCAGCCCGCCGGGCTGGAACGTGATCGTGGCACCCGCGGGAACATCAAGCTGATGCACCGCGGTCATGGTCATCACGCCGCCGGACATCCGGCTTTCATGCATATGGGCCATGGCGTAGCCCGCCGCGGACACGGCGATCAAAGCGCGGGTTTGATCCCCCCGGTTCGTGAGCGTCAGGAACGCTGCATGGATCGGCGCAGCGGGCGGCGCGGCAGGCGACCATGCGTCGGTCACGACAATGGTGCCGGCAAGGGCAGGCCCGGCGGCGGCGAACAGAATGGCGCTGAGGGCAAGAGCCTTCATTTGGGCAGCCCCCTGCGATACTCGATCTGAAGACGGGCGAGGAATTCGGCTGTCGCGCCGGGATCAAACGGCGGTTGCAGCTTGGCGTACAGCATCCCGTCCGGCCCGATCACTGACACCGAGGACGAGTGCTGAACATCGTACCACCCCTGCGCATCCGCAGGCATAAGGCGGTAAAAGCTGTCGGTGGCCTCTATTAACGCATCGATGTCTTTGCGCGCGCCGGTCACGCCGCGAAAATCGGGGTGGAAATATTCGGCATATCCGGTGACGTAAGGGGCGTCGCGATCAGGGTCAACCGACACAAAGACCACTTTTGGCACGTTGTCCGGCCGCACGCGGATCGCGGTTTCGGACACGGCGGCGTCAAGATTGCCCAAGGTAAATTGGCAGACATCCGGGCATGAATTGAACCCGAACATGACCAGCGTCCAGCGCCCCGTCAGATCCGTGTCTGAGAACGGCACACCATATTCATCGTGCAAGGTGAAGGCGGGGATCGGCGCAGGCGCGTCCAGCATCACGCCTTGAACCTGCGCCGCCGCAGGGACCGCGCAGGCCAGTGCTGCAAAAGCCATGGCTGGTGCCCCCCTCATTTGTTCTGGTCCTCAAACGCGCGGCGGGCCTGAACGCGGATGATGTCGAGGCAATGCGACCGCGCGGCGATGTATTCGGGGCTGGCCGCGATGTCGCCGCTGCGGGGGCGCGGCAGGTTCACGCGCAGATCTTCGATCACGCGGCCCGGCGCGGCGGACATGATCAGCACGCGGTCGGCCAGAAACACCGCCTCGTCCACATCATGGGTGACGAACACCACCGTGGTCCCGAAGGTCCGCCAGATGTCGAGCAGGTTTTCCTGCATCACCAGCCGCGTCTGGGCGTCGAGCGCGCCGAACGGTTCATCCATCAGCAGCACTGAAGGATAATTGGCCAGCGCGCGGGCAATGCCAACGCGCTGCTGCATGCCGCCCGACAGCTCTGCTGGATAGCGGTCACCGAATTTCTTCAGCCCGACCATGCCCAGAAAGGTGTTGGCGATCTCGCCTGCCGCAACCCGGCCCTTGCCGGCCATGCGCGGCCCGAAGGCGACGTTTTCATAGACCGTCTTCCACGGCAGCAATGAATATTGCTGAAACACCATGCCCCGGTCCGGGCCGGGCTTGGTCACCGGCTCGCCATCCACGGTGATGTGGCCTGCGCTTGGCATCACATAGCCCGCCACGGCGTTCAGCAACGTGGACTTGCCACACCCTGACGGGCCAAGGATGCACACGAATTCGCCTGGTTGGATGCGCAGGCTGGTCGTTTCAACCGCCTTGTGGGCGCCGGGGCCGGAGCCAAAGGTGATCGACACATCTTCGATGTCGATCAGCCCTTTGCCATTGGACGCAGACGGGGCGCCGGGGCGGTTGTATTTCAGGACGTCAAGCATGGTGCGCCTCCGGGGTTTGGGACATGGGAGCAGTGCGGCGCGCGGCCAGCACATAGGCCGCAACGAAAAGCAGCCCAAAGCCGGAAAACGACAGCCACGGACCGATGCGTTCAAGCGCGAGCGAGGTGGAAACGCCAAGGCCCATCATCGCCAGCCCGACCACCCAGCTGGGGGCCGCGCAGCACACCACCCAGGACATGGTGGCGTTGGTCATGGCCACCAGCCCCGCGCCCAGCCCTGCGCCCAACCCGGCACCGCGTGCCGTCGCCAGCGCGCAACCGGGACGCCGGGCCAGCCGCACGCACAACGCGCACAAGGCACCAAGGGCCGTGAGCACAGGCAGCCGGGACGGAATGACATTGAGGCTCCATTCCGAGATGCCGTTGCCGTAATCGTAGTTCATGCGGCCGATCTCAATCAGCCATTCGTCAGCAATGATCGGCAGCCAGTCTGACGCGCTGGGGGTGGAGCGGATGATGGTCACCACCGCCCCCGGCCAGTCATAGGCCACCGCGTAATTGGGCGCGGCGCCAAAGCGCAGCATCAGCGCCGCAAGCATCACGACTTGGCTGAGCACCGCCACCGCAAGTCCCCATACCAGCAGCTGCGCCCATCGGGCGCGCAGCTCCGCCCCAATCAGGCGCAAGGGGGCGGCAAGACGGGTGGGCGCGACGGTCTGTGCAACGGCGGTCATCGGGTTTTGCGCTGCCAGCGCAGCAGCGGGCGGGTCATCAGTTTGATCGCCAGGGTTGACCCGGTGCCGAGGAATCCGATCACCAGCATCCCGACAACGATGTCTTGATAGTTGATCAGCGAATAGGCGTTCCAGGTGAAATAGCCGATGCCGTATTGGCCAGATATGATTTCGCCCGCCAGCAATGAAAACCAACTGACGCCCATGCCGATGGCCAGCCCTGCGGCAATCGACGGCAGCGCCGCCGGCAGCACCACATGGGCAAAGATCGACATCCGTGACGCGCCCAGCGACTGGGCGGCGCGCACCAGCACTTCGGGCGTCTGTTCAACCCCGTGCAACGTGTTCAGCACGATGGGGAACAGCGCCCCAAGGAAGGTGATGTAGATGATCGAGGATTCCTCGGTCGGCCACATCAGGATCGCAAGCGGGATCCACGCGACGGCAGGGATCGGGCGGATCACCTCAATATACGGCATGATGAACGCGCGGGCGATGCGAGAGCGGCCCATCAGCGCCCCGGTGGCAATGCCAATGGCGGCCGCCAGCCCATAGCTGATCAGAATGCGCGACATCGACACGCCGATATGGGTATAGAAAACCTCGGTCTGCAGATGGCCGTGGAACGCTTGGAACACCACCAGCGGGCCGGGCACGTTCTGGAAATCCACCACCAGATTAAGATTGATCGCCGAAGCCCAGGCCCAGAACGCAACGCCAAGCACCAGGGACAGCGCGCCAAGCCCCAGCGCGTGCAACGTTTCGGCCTTGATCCATGGCGCGCGCCGCGGTGGGGCGGCGGGGCTTGGGGCCGGGCCGCGCGGCGCGTGGTCGGTTCCAGTCTGGTTTGATCCGGTCTGGTTTGGTCCAGTCTGGGTGGGCGCAGCGGCGGCGATGCTTTGCGCGGCCTGGGTCATGGAATGATCCTTCCTGGGCATGCCCGCCGCGGCGCAATCGGCCTTTGGCGTGGCGGGCAGACCGGATCGCCCGGTCCGCCCTCGTGGTATCGGCAGCGTGGATCAGCCTTCGGTGACGAAATCGCCGATGGCCAGGTCAAAGGAAACCACTGCGCCACCTGTGGTGGCGGCATGGGCCTCAGCCTCACGCTTGCGCAGGAAGGTTGCGTAGCCATCGGGGGTTTTCACCCAGAACGCGGTCCTGCCGAACAGCTTCAGGCCGGTTTCAACGTCATAGACGTAGGTGGCGTTCAGCTTGGCACCTGTGGCGCGCATCCCGGCCATGGCAGTCAGGAACGCAGGCGCGTCGGGATAGGCCGAGACGCCATCGCGGGAATGCCATATCTCAAGCGGCAAACCGGCATTTGCGATGATGGGATCAACTTCGATCGCCTTTTCAGCCGCGTAATCCACGCCCAGATCGGCATAGGCCGCCTTCAGGTAATCCTCGGTGATCCATTCGTTGAAATTAAGCGGCGGGATCGACTTTTCGCGCATCAGAACCGTGTGGTCGAACTTAAGCGCGTCAACCCAAGCGTCCTTGATGGTCGGGTCCAGTGTCAGATGACCCCCCTTGGAGAAATAAAGGTAGAGCACCTCTTTTTCGACGCCGGTCCAGCCTTCCATCATTGTTACGGCCTGCATCGGATCGGCGCGGATCCATTCCCCCGCCTGATAGACGGCTTTGACAAAGGCGGTCACGACCTCTGGATATTGCTCGGCAAAGTCCTGGCGCACGACGACGCCGTGCAGATAGGGCACCCCGGCTTCAGAGCCATCAAAGATTTTCCGACCGGTTCCGCGGAACTCCATGATCTCAGACCACGGGCAGAAATCGGCATGTGCGTCGATCTTGCCTGCGGCGATGTTGGCGGCGCCAACTGCGGGGCTTTGGTTTTTCAACGTGTAGGTGTCTGCGGGCATGTCGTTGTCTTGCATGGCCTTGAGCAGCATGCCCCAGGCCGCAGACCCCACTGGCGTCGACACTTCTTTGCCCCGAAGCTGGTCGATGGAATAAATGTCGCTGTCCACCGGCACGACGATCGCATTGCCCGAACCCTTGAGGTTATAGCCCGTGCCCGCAACATACAGCGTCCGTAGGCTGTCAGTTTCCTGGAACTTGGCGCCGTTCACGATCAGCGGGTAATCGCCCATCACGCCAAAATTCAGTTTGTTGGCCATCATCTGGTTGGTGATCGGCCCGCCTGAGGAATAGTCGGCCCAGGACACCTCATATTCCACATCGGCGTATTTGCCGTCAGTGGGCAGGTTTTTCTCCAGCAGCCTCAGTTCCTTCACCACGATGCCGGCGGTGTAGGTGTCGGTGCACATGGACTGGTGGCCGATGGCGATCCTGATTTCTTCGGCGCTTGCGGCGCCGGCCAGCGCGGCAAGCGCTGCCGCGAGGGCGGTTCCACGGAGCAGGCTGGCTTTCAATGCGGGCATGGTCATGGCTGGCTCTCCTGTTGCACGGGTCAGTCTTTTTTTTCCTTCTTGTTGCCCCGAGTATCCGGCCACCCTGCGCTATGGCCAAGGCTGCAGGGTCATAAATCGGGCACAAAGTATTATTTGCACATAATTAGATCAGTAAATTGGGGGTTATGATGCGAAATTGGGCATGGAGAAAGCAGAAATCTACCGAATCATAACAGCGAATCAAAATTTTTTACATTTTTGGAACAATGACTTACCGCAGGTGCGAAATGAAAAACGCGCCCCCCGGAGGGGCTCCTCCAGGGTGGCGCGACATCTGCTTAAAGTTAAGGCGGATCAGGCTGCTGCGGTGTCGATCCGGCCCAGTGCCCAGCGCACGTTCTTGCGCACGTCCGGGTCGGCATCATCCTCAAACGGCAGCAGGAATGGCCGGGTCTCAGGGACGGCCAGCTCTCCCAGCACTGCGGCGCATTCTTTGCGCAAGTTGGGGATCGACAGCGCCATCATGGGGCCGATCTGCATCGCCGCTTCGGTCGCGCCCAGTTTGCCGAGCGATCGGACCGCCTTCAGCCGCACCTGCCAGAACGCATCTGCCAGCGCGGCGCGAAGCGCGGGAATGCAATCGGCACCGCCAGACTTGGCCAGCGTTTCGGCAGCCGCTTCGCGCACCTGCCATTCGTCATCGGACAGCCCCGCGATCAGCGCAGCGCGCGCATGGCCGGAGGCCGAGAACCCAAGCGCAGCCAGCGCAGTGCGCCGCACGGTCGGGTCCACGTCCATGGCCGCGCCGCGCAGGGCGGGCAGGGCGGTTTCATCGCGCAGCCAGCCAATGACTTTCACAGCTTCGGCGCGCGCCGCGGCTGATGCATGGCCAAGCGCAGCAACCGCAGGGCCCATTGCCTCAGGGCGGCGCAGTTCCTTGATCCCGGCAAAGCAGGCGAGCAGCTTGAATTCATCCGCATCGCCCAGATGGGGCAGGATCGCGTCGCCGGCTGCGGGGTCCTTCAGTTCTGTCAAACTGACGGCCGCCGCCGCGCGCACCCCTGCCTCCGGGTCAGAAAGCGCAGGGATCAAGGCGGCGGCCGTGTCTGGCCCGTCAAAATCGGTCAACGCCAGTGCAGCTTGCTTGCGCACGCCGGCATCGGGGTCGCTGATGGCGCGGGCCAGATGGGGGATTGCGGCGGGATCGGCCATGTCGGCCAGCTCCATCACCGCCATGATGCGCGTGCCGGGGGACGGATCATCCAGCCCGACGGCAAGCGCAGCGATGTCGTCAAATTCTTCGAAAAGCGCGTTCATCACCGGCTCATTTCAACAGATAGGGAAGGTTGACGGTGACCGCGCCGGTGGGGCAATCGGCCTCGCACGGCATGCAGTACCAGCATTCATCCCATTTCATGTAGGCGGTCTTGCCGCCATCGGCCGTCTCGGCAATGCGCAGCACGTCCAGCGGGCAGACGTCGACACAAACGGTGCAGCCTTTGTCAGCGATGCATTTCGCGTCGTCGATGACGACAGGAACCTGGGTGAGGGTCTGGGCCATTGGCATGAGTGTTGTCCTTATTCTGCAGCGAGGGACGGATCGACGCGCTGGTGGTTGTAGGCGTCCTTTTCGTCCTCAGCGATTTCGACCATGTAGGGGGCAACGGGGCGCTTGGCATGTGCGGGCCTGCCATCGGCACCCTTGGTCAGAATGGTGTGGCAGAACCAGTTTTCGTCATCGCGCGCGTATCC
>Ga0256372_1000004_pt1 | contig 24057 bp, 35 predicted proteins | sample SI3LviralmetaG_FD_190081 | JGI IMG/M metagenome (GOLD analysis project Ga0256372, IMG submission 190081) | Sea-ice brine viral communities from Beaufort Sea near Barrow, Alaska, United States - SI3L | ecosystem: Environmental > Aquatic > Marine > Coastal > Brine | place: USA: Alaska | collected...
TACCAAATGGAGGAAAACAGAATTAAAAACTCTGATTGGATTACCAGCATCATTGAAGATGCGATAGACGGCCATCACGACACTTTAACCAACTTAATAACACATCACACTAATGACTACATTAAGACCGTCAACGCTGAAATTGAAGACATTGAAGATGAAGCAATTGAGGTTTCTCTAACAGCAATGAGAGACAAGCAGCAAAACATTGATTGTGATAATAGCGAAAGACTAAGGAGTATATAAAATGAAACAATCAACAAAAGAAAAAATAGAATTTGCCGGAGTGATTATTTTTATTGTCGCATCAATGATTTTAATGGGTTACGTAGAAACGTCGGAGCTTATCTAATGAGTAAAAGCGAATTAGAAGTAAATATTGCTTACATGGTCGCCGAAGGGTTTGGTGATTGGGATGACGCTAAAAGAAGCGCAGAGATTCAAGGCTTGAACTTTGACGAAGTTAAGCTGGCATACGGCAGAATCTATGAGAATGAGCAATGTAATGACGCGGGGTTTAATCATGCATAAATTATTAAATACAATTCAGCAATCTATCAAAGTTGAGAAAGGGCAATGGAACGACTTCTCAAAATTCAAGTATAGAAATTGTGAAGATATACTGAAAGCGGTTAAGCCTTTGTTGGTTGATGCCAATCTAGTTCTTACTGACGAGATTATCAATCTTGGCGAAAGGTACTACATTAAAGCGACAGCTAAGCTAATCGACGGCAATGGGTCGTCTATCGAGTCATACGGGTGGGCTAGAGAGGCTGAGAACAAGAAAGGCATGGACGAATGCCAGCTAAGCGGGTCGACTAGTAGTTATGCAAGAAAATATGCGTTGTGTGGGCTATTTGCGATTGATGACGGCATTGATTCTGACTCGATGGATAACTCTAAGAGTGCGAAAGTGCCGGAAAAGGAAACAAAGTGGTATAACCTCGACAAAGCTAAAACAGATCAAATGCTAGCTAAGTTGAAATCAGGTGAACAAACAAATCAAGGCATAATCGACAGCTTAAAAAATGCAGGTTTTGCAATCAGCAAGAAAACTAAAGAAGATATAATGGGGCTAAAATAATGGAAATTAAAATATTTGAAAGTGTAACAACAGAGCAGTCGCTTTGCGAAATAGAAAAAGAGGCTGAAAAATATGATGGTCTTTATGTTGAAATGGAAAATTCAGACGAGCGTAAATTCGTAAAAGACAAGGCTTCATTAATCGGTAGTCTATTAAAGAAAATAGATAGAGTGCGAATTGATGTTAGTAAGGAGTATAAAATTAAAGTTGAAAGCGAAGCTAAGAGCATAAAAGAGCGCTTAGAGCTGGCTAACAAACCATTTACAGCTTTAATAGAAGATTATAAGCTATTTAGAGAAAAGCAATTGCTAAAAGAGAAAAAATTGCAGGCGGCTAAAGATTTGGCTTTTCAATTACCGCTTGATCACGATGACGCTATTTTAATAAATAAAATGTTTAATTTTGAAATTGCAGAAAAAGCCAGAGAGCAACAAGAAAGAGATCAAGCGATTGCTGATAATGCAAAAAAAGAAGCGGAACTGAAAGCGGAACAAGCGGAAAAAGAAAAGCTAGAATTGATAGAGCAAGCTAAAGCTAATGAAATTCGAGCCGTGCAACTTGCAATTATTGAAGAAGAAAGAACGCTTGAGGCCGCACGACAAGCCAAAATTGACGCAGAACAAGCAGAGATCAAAAGACTTGCAGACGTTAAACAAACTCAAGAAGAAGCTACACAGCGAGAGATTGAACGTCAGAACGCGGAAAAGAAAGCAGAGCAAGAAAGGTTAGCTAAGTTAGAATCTGATAAAAAGCATGTTGGCGCGGTTCGATGTGAAATTAAACAGCACATAATGAAAGCATCAGGAATAGATGAAGCTACAGCGGTAAAAGTGGTCAAGTCGTTATTGAAAACTGTTAGAATCACGGTTAATTACTAATGAATCTATTAAACACAAAACAAGCAATGAAGCACCTGGGAATCAAGTCAGAAGCAACATTTAAGACTTATAGACAAAAAGGTTACATATTAAAGCCGCACTTAGTAAGTAGCGCGGGGAATGTTTACAGGGACATAGATTTAGACAGAGCGAAGAAGCCGATTGCTAAGTATATAAGCTTTGTAAAAGTATACGGTAGGCTTCACAGGCCAAAGCCAATAGAATTCGGTGGCAAACAGGCATTATTTAATCAATTTTTAATCAATCATAAGAGAGCAATAACATAATGGCGACTAAAGGCGTAAATAAAGTAATCTTAGTAGGCAATTTAGGCAATGATCCAGAAGTTCGTTATTCTGCAAACGACGATGCTATAACCAAAATCAGCATAGCAACAAGCGAGAGCTGGAAAGATAAAAATACAGGTCAGATCAACGAAAAGACAGAGTGGCATAATGTTGTGTTTTTTGGCAAGCTAGCAGAAATAGCTGGTGAATATCTAAGAAAAGGCTCTCAAGTTTATGTTGAGGGGAAGCTTAAAACTGATAAATATAAAGATAAAACAACGGGCGCAGATAGATATTCAACAGGGATTGTTGTTGATAGCTTTAGCGGAGTAATGCAAATGCTCGGCGGCAGACAGGAAGGTCAACAGCCGCAACAGCAACAGCAAGCGCAGGCAAAGCCACAACAGCAAAACCAGTCACAACAGCAACCGCAGCAGAAGAGTGATCAACAGTTTAACGATAGCTTCGAAGATGATATACCTTTTAGATAAATCCCCTTGTAGACTTATTGAAGTTAATAGGTTATGCTCTTGGGATGTAAAATATTAAGGGCAATAAAATGAAAGAATGTTTTAAGTGTAAAAAAGTCTATCCGCTATCTGAATTTTATAAACACAAACAGATGGCGGACGGTCATTTAAATAAATGTAAAGAATGTGCAAAAACGGATTCTACCTTAAATAGAGGTGATAATTTAGAAAGAGTTAGAGCTTATGATAGGGCTAGAGGCTCTAGGCAAAGTAAAGAGCAAGTGAAAGCATATAGGGATAAATACCCTAACAAGTATAAAGCTCACAACATAGTGAATAATGCGGTAAGAGACGGAAAGCTATTTCCATTACCTTGTGAAACTTGCTTTAATACGCATAACTTGCACGCGCACCATGATGATTATGCGAAGCCTTTGAATGTTAGGTGGCTTTGCGCTAAACATCACTCACAATGGCATAGAGATAACGGTGAAGCTCTAAACCCATAAAGAATGAAGGAAGTTATGAATAACATTAAAAAACTACTGAAAGCCAAAGAAATGAGCCTCGAAGATTTGGCAAAAATCACGGGCTACACTTCCAGGCATTTAAGATACTTGCAGAACAACGAGAAACAGCCAACTATTAAACTTGCTCGGTTAATTGCTTATGTGTTGACCGGTGACGACGATGTCAGGAAAGTTTGGAAATGATTGAATTGTTAAACACAGATTGCATGGAATATATGGCTACGCTAGAAGATAATGCTTTTGAATTGGCTATTGTTGATCCTCCTTATAGAGATCAAAACAAACCAACCAAAGAAATGAAAGCTGCAAGCAAAAAAACAAATTCCAAACGATTTTTTAAAACTGAGATATTGGGCAAAAAACCCACAATAGATTTTTATAACGAGCTTTTCAGAGTTAGCAAAGAGCAGATTATATGGGGCGCTAATAACTTTGAATTTCCACACTATAAAGGTTTTGTCGTATGGGAGAAAACAAATATACCTGAAAATTTTACTATGTCGATGTGTGAAATAGCATCGTTATCAGAGGGCTTAAGCACGACAGCTAAAATATTCAGGGAGACATCTAATAGAGGTGGTTACTCAATACATCCCACGCAAAAACCAGTAGGGCTTTATGATTTTTTGCTAAAAAACTACGCCAAAGAGGGAGATAGAATACTAGATACCCATTTAGGCTCAGGAAGTAGCGCAATAGCAGCGCATTATGGCGGCTTTGATTTTGTAGGGTGCGAGTTAGACAAAGATTATTTTGACGCGGCTAAGCAACGGTTTGACGATCAAACAAGACAGAAGGCTATGTTTTGAGTGAGGAGATCATCATCAACACTGAAAAAGCTCTTTATGATTATATCGAGCTTTTAAGGTCCAACTTTGATGAGCATAAGTATTTGCGGGTGGATATGAAAACCGGTAAGCAACGCACGGGACTGCAAAATAGGTCATTACATTTATATTGCGGTCAACTTGCTCAAATGTTTAATAATGACGGCTTAACATTTACAGCGTTTTTCAAAGAGGGCTTTGAGCTGAGTTGGACACCTGAAATCGTAAAAGACAATATTTGGCGAAAAGTTCAATTAGCAATGACGGGCGAAGACTCAACAACCAAGCCGAAAACGAGTGACTACCCCAAGATTTATGAGGTAGTTAATAGAAAGTTAGCATCACTGGGTTATGGCCTTGAATGGCCAAATAAGGATAGATAGAATGGCTATGATTAAACCGAAGCAGAAAAAGTGCAAAGCTTGCAAGTCTTTATACAGACCATATCAGACAACGCAAACAGCTTGCGGGATTGCTTGTGCGATAATCTTAGCTAAAAGAAAGGCAGAGCGAAAAGATAAAGAGAAATCAATTCTGGCTAAAAAAGTATTTTACGCTACTGATTTAAAAACCCGCAAAGCAGGGGCTAAACGAGCTTGTCATGCTTATATTAGACTAAGAGACAAAGGTTTGCCTTGTATATGCTGCAACCGTCCGATAGTGGGCGACGTTCACGCGGGTCATTACTTAGAGTCGGGAAATAATCCACATACTCGATACGATGAAAACAATATACACGCTCAATCCAATTATTGTAATACGTATCAAGGTGGCGATTCTGATGATTATCGTGGAAACTTAATTAAAAAAATAGGCTTGGATGAGGTGTTGACGCTCGAAAGTATGAAAGGTGGAACGGTTAAAAGAACTTGTGATGACTTGGCGGCACTAGAGAATTATTTCAACAGCAAAATTAAATTATTAAAGGAAGGTGATTAGGGTGGATGATAGACTACGAGAATATATAGAAAAAAACTCTTTTAAAAACGATGTAATCGAAACTGATTTTGAGTTACTGATGGGTACAATAACAGGATTGGAAGAAAAAAATGGAAAGCTAGAAAAGCAACTAGCTGACTATCGAAATTGTCAAAATAAAAACTCAATTGAGAATGACAGGCTTTATGACGACAATGCATCTTTAAGAAAACAACTAGCAGACAGAGGAGATAAATAATATGATTGAAAAAATACAAATAACAGCTTTAATAATGCTTGCTGTATTCTGGTTTATGATCTGGATTTTTAGTGAGGTCGATGGGTTTAGGGTGAAGGCGGCACTTGTTTCCTGCTTGATTTTATCTGGCGCTGTAGTCACAGTAACCGCAATAATCAGAGTATGGATTTGATTAATTTAACAAAGGAAGGTGATCAACCATTTTCCCGACATCAGGAAAAAGGTTAAATTGTAAGCAAGCGCAATAAGAGATATAATGTAAATCAATTCAACAGATGAAGGTGAAATTATGTGTCCGACAGGTCAAGATGGTAGCAAGAAGCCGCCGAAACGAAAAAATGCAAACGCTAAAAAAGAAATCTAAATAGTGTTTGATGGTATCTGCATATTAATTGCGCTTTATCTTTATACAAAAGTTTGGCGCAATTATCAAAGCATAGCATTTACAGTGCTATGCTTCTTTGTTGTCTCAGATGTAACTTACAACTATCTATTCAAAGACTTCAGGGGCTCTAATAACTGGCTTATATATCAATTATATAGCGCTATCAATATCGCAGTTATCTACAAATTAAGACAGCTAAACGCGCATCTATTCATCATTGGTTTAATTGTATCTAATACATTGGTCAACGTAGTAACTAGTTTTTATTTCATCAGCCAAGCAGTCAGCCCTTCCGTGTATAATCTGTATCCTTATTTTGCAGGAGCAATTTCAATACTTTGTTTAATTTATTTAAGGATGCTAGGTAATGGAGTTAGATATCTTAACAGCAACATTAATAATCAAGGCGCTGTCAGTGTTCTTTTTCGGCGTAGCAACGGGGGTTTATTTTGAGCGGCGAGCCAATTTCAAGACCAGAATTCGATCTTTATCTAAAGATGACGACGGAAAGCAGCCAAGCGACGGCGAAAGCTATCGAAGCGATACAAATACAAGGGCAAGAAACCCTAGAGGTGCTTAAAGAGTTGATAATTCATAACAGCTTGAAGCACGACAATACAAACGAGCGACTAATTAAACTATTTGAAAAGCAAAAAACATTAGAAGAGGCGGTTGAAGCTAATTCTAAAATAACAGAATTCTGGCAAGTAGTTAAAAAATACGCGGCTTATGTATTGATTGGAGGCCTTACTGTTTACGGCGCCCATCTAGTTAAACATTATATTATCGACGAAACCCCAGCTCCTATGGTGGTACAATGAGCAACATGGATAAATCAGTTTATATCAGTGAGCACTTTATGCGATTAGAATTTGAGTGTCGGTGTGGTTGTGGTTTTGCAACTGCTGACGTTGAGCTAGTTGAGGCTTTAGAATGGCTCAGGAATCACTTTGACGCACCTATCAAAATCAATTCAGCATGTAGATGTAAAATATATAATAAGTCGGTGGGCGGCGCTCCAAATAGTAAACACTTAGAAGGGTTGGCCGCTGACATTAGTGTTTTTGGGGTCGATCCTGAAAAAGTACAAGATAAGTTTGACCAAAAATATCCAAATAGTTACGGGTTAGGTCGATATACAAATTTCACTCATATAGATTCACGTTCAAAAAAAGCAAGGTGGTAAAATGAACACATTCAAAAAAGCATTAAAATCATGGACAATCTGGATCAACACTACCGGCGTTTTACTATTAACAGTCGCAATGTCAGAGCCGCTATTAATGAGCTGGTTGAATGATAATAACTTTTCATACGTTATCGTCATCGCTAATTTACTATTAAGATTTAAAACTAATTCTGCGCTAAGTGAGAAATAATGCTAGGTCTAAGCACGTTAAAAAGTTACGGACTCGGCATTCTGGCGTCTATTGTTGGCTTTCTAACGATAAGAAACAAGTTCCTAAGTCACAAAAACGAGAAGCTGGAGCATGACGCTTTAATTATTGACGAAATTAAAGCGATTCATGAACAGCAAGAAGAAGATGCAGTTGAAAATAAAAAAGAATCAACCGAAAGATTAAAGGCTAAAAATGAAAAAACTGATTCCGCTGATACTATTGACCTCAACAGCTTGTAGTACAACAGAAATAGCGCATGTGCCGCTTGATTGTAGAGAAATTACACAATCTCAGGTGCATTTTACTGATCAAGAAAACCAAACAACGCCTTTAACAGTTAAGAAAAAGTTTAAAAAGCGGTCGGATCAATTAAAAGAAATGATCACGCTAGCATGTAATGATATTCTTGATCACAATGAGAGCTTCAACAAATGAAAGCCATAATTTTAATCATTGCGCTATTATCATTAGACGTGCAAGCAGCGAGCTTTGAGCGCGAATCTTTTTACTCTGATAAAATATGTGTGGAATACGGCGGGAAGCCTGCGCGGACGAAGCAAGGTCTTTACGTTGACTGTCTAACTGATTTGTTAGCAATAGAATTTGACTGGGCTAAACGTCCGAAGAATTACGAGTGTATTGGGCAATCAATAGTATATGCGGTACAAACTGATAAACTAGCAGCTTGCGTATTGTTAGCGAGAAACAAAAAAGAATTAGAATTTGCAAATGCTCAGCTCAAGTATATGAATAGAGCTGGCGTTTATTTAATCATAGAAAAGCTTTACTAATAGAATTACTTAAAAATGAGGATAGAACAATGGCATTAGGCGACACAGGATTATTTGAAGAATTAGCATTGACAATCGGAAGTGAAGATCACAACTTTACGAGCGACACGTTTGCAATGATATTAATAACAACTTTACCAGTTGTGGGTCAAGCTTCACCAGACCGTGCAGATTACACGGAATGCACGGCAGGCGGCAGCTATTCGACAGGCGGCGTCACGTTAACGACTACTTACGCTGAAGTTGGCGGAGTAGCTACGTTTGACATTACAAACTCACCATCTTGGACGAAAGCGGCAGGTTCGCCGACAAATATTGTCGCTGGGTTAATTGTTAATAACACACACGCGGGAACTAATGACGCGATTGGGTTTGTAGATTTCACTGCAGACAGTGGCAGTACAGCGGTTTCGATGGTTGATTCAACTATTACAGCAAACCCAAACGCAAGCGGATTGTTTACTTTAACTGTAAACCCTTAAAATGACCATTAAATCAAAAAGCACTATTAAATTAGTGCTTTTTGCTGTCCGCGAGGTTGAATAATGGCTGGCGCTTATGTAAGTAGTTCGACAGTCGCACCAGGCGGTAGCTACACAGTTGATAGTACTGACGATGAGCTATTAGTCTGGATTGCTGCGTGTTATCGAGGTGCGGTTACATCAGGAACAAATCAAACATATAACTCTGTAGCAATGACAGAGCGCGAAGATTCTGGCACAGATCTGGCGGGTGGTGCAGATCCCTCTGCCAATATGTCCGACCTCTTAGCTCCAGCGACAGGCTCAAACACTTTAGATTTAGACTGGTCAAGCACGCCGAATGGAGAAACTGGCTGTGCTATAACCCTTTCAGGCATCCACCAAACTACGGCTTACGCATCAGGTGATAATAATACTTACGGCGCAGTAGATGACCCATCCATTGATATCGACGCAGTGGCGGGCGATGTAGCTATTTATTACAGAGTTCATGCGTCAGCATCAGCACCAACTTGGACCGCTCCAGAAGGTTTTACACAAAGATTCTCGGTTGCTTTGATATCATCGCCCGCAGTCAGGACTTTAGTCGTCTGGACTAGAGATGTAAGTTCAACATTGTCAGCTTTCACAGTACAAGCAACAAGCACAGGCACATCGAGGGGCGGAGTTCAAGGCTACGCTATTTACAATGAATCGGCGGGCGGCGTTGATATTGACGCAGATATGCAGCTTACAACAGTTAGCATTGATACTTTAGATTTTGCGGTAGATATCGACACAGCAATTGAGGCGGATTTACCACTTAAAACATTAGATGTTAATGCATTAAGCTTTACAGTTGACATAGATTCACCAATTAGCGCATCAATGCAGCTAAAAACGCTAGATATAAACAAGTTTAATTTTAGCGTAGATATTGAAACCCCAATCGATGCCAACTTATCACTTAAAACAATTGATTTAAACGCTTTATCTTTCAGTATAGACATTGATACACCAATAACGGCAGATTTAGAGTTAAAAACACTAGACATTGCAGTACTTGACTTTAGTGTCAATATTGATTCAGAAGTTACAGCGAATTTAGAAAGCAAAACGCTAACAATTCAACCTTTTGATTTTAGTGTAGAGATAGACACACCAATTGATGCAGAAATGCAACTAGAATCGCTATCAATAACAACATTCGGATTTAATGTATCGGTGAGCGGAGAAGTCTTAGCAGAAATGCAGAGAAAAGAAATCACGCTTCAGAAGTTTGATTTTAGTTTAGAAATTGATACTCCTGTCAACGCTGATTTACAATTAAAGACAATAAGTATAAGCGCTAATAATTTTACAGTTAATATAGATTCGACTGTAATAGCAGAAATGCAGTTAAAGACGTTAGATATAAACGTCAATGATTTTGTGATAGAGTTAATCACAGATATCACCGCACAAATGCAATTATCAACAGTATCGATAAATACATTTAATTTTAACGTGGTGATACCTTCTGACGTGGTTTGGCAAGATAGAGCTATAACAAGCAAAGATTGGACTTCGCAAGCAGTAGCAGCGGAGACGTGGGTAAATGAATCAATAACGACAGCGGATTGGGTGAAATCATGAGCAAGGGAAGTAATTCAAGAACGTTTTCGAAAGATGGCGCTAAAAGTATAAGTGAGAATAAATTCTGGCAAACTACAGAATACGCAAAGAGCAAAGATAAGAAACTAACAAGTAAGTAAATCAATCACGAATAACCTAATGGGACTCGTAACAGTATGGCAAAGACAACAAAACAAGCAATGAAACAAGCGCGTCAAGTGAATCACAGGCAAAAATTAAGTGAAGGCGGTCATTTACACTATGCTATTGATTCAATAGTAAAAATTGAACAGCTTAAAGCAAGTGAAACAAGTAGCTTTGAACTGAGTAAATTGAAGGTAGCAGCAGAGCTTAGACTTAAGTTAGTCGATAAATTTCTACCGAATCTTAAAGGTATTGAATTATCAGGCGTTGACGGTGGAGCTATAGAAATAGATCAATCTTGGACTGTTGAAGTGATAGGCGATTAAATGCCTAAAATGCAAATACCTAGAAAACTATTACCATTAGTTAAGAAGAAAAAGCGCTTCAAAGTTATTATCGGAGGGCGTGGGAGTGGTAAGTCTCACACAGTAGCCGACATATGTTTAATGGACGCTCAAACCAAGGGGATTAAAACAGGTTGCTTTAGAGAGTTTCAGAACTCAATCAGTGACTCGGTTTATTCTTTATTGTCTGATGAGATAGAGCGCCTAGATTTAAAAGGGTTTGATATTCAAAACAATGTCATATTGAACAACGGCCAGGACTCATTCACATTCAAGGGCATGGCTAGAAATCCAGAGTCAATTAAATCAATGCATGGTTACGAACGATTCTTTATAGAAGAAGCTCAAACAATCAGCTACAAATCCCTAAAAATGCTTACGCCTACTTTAAGAATAGAAGGTTCAGAAGTTTGGTTGGTAGGTAATCCAGCATCAAGCGCAGATCCTTTTTCTCAACGGTTCATCATTCCTTTCCAAAAAGAACTAGATAAGCATGGATATTACGAAGATGATTTGCATTTAATTATAGTTTGTAACTATATGGACAATCCTTTTTTTCCTGAAGTCCTTGAGGATGAGAGGAAATACGATTTAGACCATTTAGACCGGGCAGAATACGACCATATTTGGCTTGGCAAGTTTAATGATTCAATAGCTAACTCAATAATCAAAGTTGAGTGGTTCGATGCCTGCATTGATGCGCATAAGAAATTAGGCTTTAAACCATTGGGCGCAACTATCGTTAGTCATGATCCAAGTGACACTGGGAAGGATGACAAAGGCATAGCAATAAGGAAGGGTGCTGTATTTCTTGAAGTCGATAGCATGGCAACAGGTGACGTTAACGAAGGATGCGATTGGGCGACTAACAAAGCGATTAAATACAACGCGGATTTGTTTACGTGGGATTGTGATGGGCTTGGTGTTAGCTTGAATAGACAAGTTTCAGAGTCATTTCAGGGTATTAAGACCGATGTTAAGATGTTTAAGGGTTCAATGTCAGTTGATAACCCTGATCAAATATATCAGCCGCATGACAATATTGCAGAGCCAAAGACAAATAAGCAGACGTTTAGAAACAAGCGAAGCCAATACTACTGGAGATTGAGAGATAGGTTTTATAATACTTACCGTGCAGTGGTAAAAGGTGAATACATCGACCCGGACGAGCTAATAAGCTTAGATTCTGGCATTAACAACTTGCAAGGGTTAAGAAGTGAAATATGTCGAATACCTTTAAAATTGAACGGTTCAGGCATGATCCAGATAATGAGCAAGGATGAAATGCTGAAGCTTGGAATCGCTTCCCCAAACATGGCCGACAGTTTAATGATGGCCATGGAAATTCCCGAAATTATCGACGAATGGAAAGAATTGAAATATGAATCTGTGTCAATGGCATAGGTTTTTACAATACAATCAATTAAGTGATATAATAAGACTATAATTAACAGAGAGTTTAATAAATGCATAATAAAATGAGTGATTCAGAATTACTCGCTATCATTTCAAACGCAGAAAGGGACGCTGTTATTTACAATGGTGAGTTTTCGCACATCAATGAAAGACTGCTAAAAGACTATCTTGGCAAGCCTTACGGCGATGAGGTCGAAGATCAATCACAAGTTATATCTACAGATGTTCAAGACGTTGTAGAGTCTGATATGCCTAGTCTAGCGCGTGTATTTCTTGGATCAACACAACCAGTAGAGTTCCAACCATTCACTGGCAGCGATCAAGAGCGTCGAGAAGTCGAGGAGAAGAACATATACGTTAATCACTTGATTATGGATCAACCGACTAGCTATCAAACTTTGTTTTCTTGGATGAAAGACGCAACCATTCAAAAAAATGGCGTCGTTAAGTACTTCATGGAGGACAGCCGAAAAACTGAGGAACATAAGTTTGAAGGCGTAAATTCTAACGAGTTGAACCAAATATTTGAAAGCCTCGAAGGTGAAGATGTTTCTAAAATTGAAGTAGCGCAACAGCAAGAAGATATAAATTTAGGCACTTTTGATATTACTTTCAAAGTTACAAAAGGTCGTCAAGAGTTAAAAGTTGTTGGCGTACCCGCTGAAAAGTTTCTAATAAGTAAAAATGCAACTTGTATTGAAGATGCTGAACTAGTCGGCGACACGTCAAGCGATAAAACGAGAGGGCAGTTATTGTCTGAAGGTTTTAAGCGCACATTGATCGACCAGCTTCCAACTATTTCAACAGACAGAAATAATAAATCAACTTTGAAGTATGTTAGAGATCAAGATACGGGCAGCACAAGCGACACGCAGGGAATAGATGACTGGGCTAGTGAGTTAGTCGAAGTGACGGACTTGTACGTAAGGATCGACTTTGACGGCGACGGAATAGCAGAGCGTCGACACATATTAAAGTCAGGTAATCATTTATTAATCAACGAAGCTTTTGATCATTCTCCTTATGCAAGTCTGAGCGGGATAATCATGCCGCACAAAGCCATCGGTCGAAGTCGCTCAGAGCTAACACAGCAAACACAGAGAGTTAAGACGGTACTATTGAGACAGACTCTTGACAATATTTACGCAGTTAATAAGCCGCGTAATGTGGTTCATCCTGACGTCAACCTCGACGATATGTTAAAAATTAGAGCAAACGGCGTTGTCAGGCTTAAATCAAGAACAGCAATTACCCCACAGCAAGCGGTAATGCCTTTAGTTGTTCCGCCGATGATGCAGCAATCTTTGCAAGTTATTCAGTACATGGATAGTGTTAGAGCTAGCTCAACAGGCACTTATTTAGCCAGCCAAGGTTTAGACTCTGACGCAATAGCAAAAGAAACAGCTACAAGATTCAATGGCGTTCAAGAAAAAGGTGACGAGAAGATTGAATTAGTCGCTCGAACGATGGCAGAAACAGGTTGGCGGAAATTGTACGAAGGTGTTGCCTGGTTAGTTGCTCACTATCAAGATTCAGCTAGTGAAATCATGGTCATGGGTAAAGAATTAACAGTTAACCCTACGCTTTGGAAACATAGCCATAATGTAACATCAAAAGTTGGGCTGGGCGCAGGTAATCAAGAGAAAATGGTAGGCGCTATTCAGGGTATCCTGGGCATTCAACAACAATTGCAAGCGTCTGGCAGCGTTTTAACAGACGAATCTAAGGTTTACAATTCACTAACTGAAATCGTTAATGGGCTAGGCTTTAAGCGTGTAGATAGATTTTTTAATAATCCAGAACAGCCAGAGCAAACATTGCAAGCTGAAAACGAGTTAATGAAGCAACAAGTACAGCAGATGCAAATGCAATTGGAACAGATGCAAAACCCATTGGCTGAAGCTGAAACAATTAGGGCACAGGCTAAACTATTAGAAGCTCAAGGTAAGGGCGGAATTGAAGCGGCTAAGATGCAAGAGAATACACGCCAATTCAACATTGAAACAATTCAGAAAGACAAGCAGAGCAACCAGAAAAATGCTATTGAGCTTACTAAGCTAGAAATAGATTCTAATAAAAACATTGAAGGCGCGCTAATATGAGCTTAGAAGAGGTTAAACAAGCAAAGCATGATTTAAACAGGGCTTCACTAGCTGAGCAAGTAGTAAGTAATTCGATTTATCAAGAAGCTATTACAATGATGAAAGCTGATTGCTTTAGACTATTTGAATCATCCAATCAAAGCGACGAGCAAAAGCACAATGAAGTATGGCTTCAATTGAACGCCATTAAAGAATTCCAATTAAACCTAGAATATATTATGGATAACGGAGTGATGGCAAAACAAACATTGACTGCTTTAGAAAGAGTAAAGAAAGTAGTCGGATTATAACTAACTAAAAGGACTCATTTTAAATGAACAACCTAGCAAGCGAACAACCAGGATTTTTAGATAGAATTTCAAAAGCGAGAGGTTCTTCGGATCTTAATGAGACAACCGAAGAGCCTACAATAGAAGTAGAAACCCCAGATGACGTTGAGGCAATCGCCGAAGTTGAAACTGTAGAGACTGACGAAACAAACGAACTTGAACTAGTAGCTGATAATGAAACAGAAATTTATGCTGACTTTAACGGTCGCGAAATATCTCTGACTCAAATCAACGAGTGGGAAAAGGGAAGTTTGAGACAATCAGACTATACGCGCAAGACACAAGCACTAGCAGACGAACGAAAGAAATTAGAAACTGATAACGAGTTACTAAGCTCCAAAAATCTAAAGCTAGATGATCACATTTCTAAGCTTGAGGTATTTATCGGTGAATTCGACAATACCGAGCATGACGGAATGTCACTTGAAGAACTGCGCGAATATGATGCAAGCGAATACTTGAAGGTTACAGAGTTACAGGCTAAACGGAAAGACGCTTTGAAAAAAGCTAAGTCTCTAAAGTCTGACGATTTAAGCACTCAACAACAGGCCAATGGTCAAAAAGAGTTGCAGAAATTACTAACTAGTAATCCTCATTGGATTAAAGACGGTAAAGAAACACAAGCCTACAGTGACGAGATGAAGCTAGTGGAAGGTTATTTGACTGAGAACGGTTATTCCGAAGCTCAGCAAAAAGGCATTTTACTAGGCGGTACGGGTCAAGTATTTATTGACGCTGCTAAATTTCATTCAAACACTAAAAGCAATGCCGCTATAACCAAACGAGTTCGCAAAGCACCAATTACAACTAAACCCGGTCAAGCGACAACAAGTACAGCCACAAGAGCGCTAGAAATAGCAAAAGAGAACCACAAGAAAAGTGGGACGAAACAAACGGCGGTAGAGTTACGCAAGGCTCAACGTAAATTTAAAGGTGAATAAAAATGACTACTCCAGCAAATACAACTAGCACTTATGATGCTGTCGGAAACAGAGAAGATTTAAGTGATGTAATTTATGACATATCGCCAACCGAAACCCCGTTCTTGAGCGGTATTTCACGTGTCCCAGCGACAGCTACTAACCATGAGTGGCAGACTGACGACATTGGCACAGCAAGCGCAACAAACGCAGTCATTGAAGGTAATGACGCGACGACTACTGCGGCAACTGCTTCAGTACGTTTGGGTAACTACACGCAAATCAGTGATAAAGTGCCGCGCGTAACAAGAACCCAGCGGCAGGTTAATTCTGCGGGGCGTGGTGACGAGTTAGACTATCAAATTATGAAAATGTCTAAATTGCTCAAGAACGACATGGAATCAGCTTTACTTGCTAATAAAGTAAAAGCGGCTGGTTCTGAGTCAGTAGCTCGCGAATTGGCTGGTATCGAGTCATGGCTTGCAACTAACGCAGACCTCGGAACTGGTGGTGTTGCAGGTAGTTTAGGCACTACTGCTCGTGTATCAGGAACAGATCGCGCATTAGCTGAATCTCAGTTAAAAGCGGTTCTTTCTTCTTGTTATGATGAAGGCGGAAACCCTGACACAATCTTTGTTAATGCATTCAACAAGCAAGCAATGAGTGCTTTTGTTGGCGGCGGAACAAGTGGACCTGCTCAGAGAACAGTAACAGGCTCAAGAGTTGAAACTGCTATTGATATCTACGTGTCTGATTTTGGCTCGTTAGCTGTACTGCCAAGTCGTCACATGGTCACTGAATCAATGCTCGTACTTGAAATGGATATGTTCGCAATCGCTTCGCTAGCTGAGTTTGAAGAAACTCCTTTAGCCAAAACCGGTGATTCCGACAGAGTTCAAATCTTGTCTGAGTACACGCTTGAAAGTCGTAATGAAAAATCAAGTGGTATCGTTTCTGATCTAAACGCGGCGTAATAACCGCACTTTAAACGGCGGCTCCTTTTAATTTTGGGAGTCGCTTACTTTTAGAGGTTTAAAATGAAAGATAAAAAAGAAGCAAAGCGTGTCAAAGTTGAATCATTGCGTAATTTCTGCAATGCAAGCGGTGATATGATCAAAGTGGGTAAGATAACAACTTTATCAAATAAAGAATTCGAGCATTTAAAAAAGCACAAAGCAGTCAAAGAAGTAAACTAATGTATTCAGACTACAACGAGCATACAGGGATAACCGAACACTTTCATAAAGAAGGTAATAAAATCACTATTCACAAGACCGCTGACATTAGCAAAGAATTACAAGCTAATCAGATGGACAAGGTGGAAGGCAGGCAAGGTTGGAAGGATGCTTTTCATAAAGTCGCTTCAATTCCGCTTATCGTTGTTGAAATGTGGCGCGAAGAGTTAAAAAAGAAAGGCGCTGATGATAGCAATCCTTTGTCCGCAAGAAATAGACCTTTTTTAATTGCTAAGCTAAACAATAGAGACTTATCAAAATTGAGAACAAAGGAAGGTAGGATATAATGGCGTTTGCTAATTACAATGAGTTAAAACTATCTGTCATTAAGTGGTCTAACCGCTCAGACATTGATTTGATGGTTAATGATTTTATTAATCTTTGTGAAAAGGATATGTTCAAGAACACTAAAATCCACCAAAGTCTTGAACTGAGGGAAATGGAAACAACCGCAACGGCAGAAGTTTCGACAAAGTTCTTTGCATTGCCAGACGGTTTCGCCTCAATGCGATCGACACGACTAGTATTAGCAGACGGTAGCGGAAAGTTAATATTCAAACCCTCAAATGGTTTAGTTAGGCGACCAAGTACGGGGCGACCGAATTACTTTACAGTCGGCGCGCAGATAGAACTTGATATCACTCCTGATCAAACTTACACAGTGGAGGTTAACTACTTTCAAACCCCCGCAGGGTTAAGCACAACAAACACTACAAATATAGTTTTAACTAATCACCCTGATATTTATTTAAACGGGTGCTTATACTTTTTGTTTATTTACGCAAACGACCAAGAAAAGGCTCTAATGTATCAGGGTTTATATAATGATGCGATTGACGGCGCTAATGAAGCAGACAAAGAAGGGCGATATGGTGCGACTCCTTATGCTCGAATCGAAGGATCTAGCCCATAATGCCATTTTATAAATCAGTACCCGTTGATATCACTGGACCTACCTATTTGAGCAGGTCTAAACCTTTATCTGTTCAGCAAACCAAGAACTTTTATCACCAAATAACAAAGGAAGGAAAGGATCAATACGTTCTACACTCCTTTGCTGGTCTGACTAAAAAAGGCACGGTGACTAATGGCGCTGACAGAGGCGGCAGACAGGCGCTTGGTCTGGGCTTTAGAGTTGTAGGCAATACATTGTACTCTTTCAGTAAAAGCGGCGCACACACAAGCATAGGCACTATTGAAGGTTCTAGCCGATGTATATTTTCAGATGACGGCGCTAATTTAGTGATAGTAGTTCCTGGGGTTAAAGTTTACGTCTGGGACGGTACAACACTTTCAGAGGTCACAGATACAAATATCATCAACTCACTAGCTGTAACTTTTATCAATAATCAAATGGTTTATACTAAATCGAACTTATTTATCGTTGCCAATGTTGGCGACCCAACTACCGCGAACGGATTAAACGCAGCTAATGCAGAGAGTCAACCGGACGATTTAGTAAGAGCCTACGCATTTCAGCAAACGGTTTATATGTTTGGCGAGAGAAGCACGGAACCATGGTGGAACACAGGTCAAGGCAATCCTCCTTTTAGCCGCATAGACGGACAAATATTTGAGGTGGGTTGTATTGCTCCTAACTCAATAGCAAACACTGACGAGGCCGTTTACTGGGTAGGTGATGATCAAGCTATCTATCAAGCGAGCGGCGGCATTAAAAAAAGAATATCAAGTATCGCTTTATCACACCAAATGAGTACTTATTCAACTCTGTCTGACGCTTTCGGCTATACATTTACAATGGAGGGTCAGAATTTCTACCTCGTAACATTCCCAACAGCTAATAAGACGTGGTGCTTAAACGAATCACTGGGGGAAAGTGGATGGTTTGAAGTGTCAAGCGGTACAAAAGGCGGGAAATATCAAGGCTCAACGTTGATAAATGTTTACAATGATAATTATGTTTTTGACGAAACAAACGGCAATTTGTATATTTTGGACTTGGATAATATGCAAAATAATGGCGAAATACTACATCGTCGCAGGGTCACAAGCTCGATTAGTGGGAAGTCTATTGGAAAAAATGGCGCAGAAGTTCAAATGTCTAGCTTCTTATTGATAATGGAAGTTGGCGAGGGTGCTTTAAGTGGTCAGGGTGTCGATCCACAAATACAGTTTGAGGCGAGTTATGACGGCGGGCGAAGCTGGAAGCCGAAGGGATGGGGAAGAATCGGACGAAGAGGCGCTAATACTGTACAGGTCAGAATGGATAATCTTGACGTTTTTTACGATTGCATCATAAGGCTGACAACTTCTGACCCGGTGCCGTACCACATATTTGCCGCAACGGTGGACTTGAGATTAACGGGGAGAAGGTAATGAGTATTATTGTTAACCCGCCACAGAGCTTGAAAATGCCGAAGAAGTGGCAAAACGACCCTGAGTTGGCGGCATATCACAAAAACTTTGATAGGATGTTCCTTCAATTGTGGTTGAGGACAGGCGGTCCAGTTGATCAAGTCGCAGCCGCAAAAAATACTTTTGTTTCAGGTAGTATAAGCGCTCACATACTGCAATTAAAAAGAGAGCTCGAAGGCTTACCGGAATTAACGGTTGATACTACAGGCTTCACGGCAGATTTAACTTTTATAACAGCGGACAAGGTAGCGGCATAATGGCAAGACAACCAATAACAATCGGAACGGCGGACGCAAAGGCGGGTGATAGCTTGTTTTCGAGCTTCACAAAGATCAACGATAATGAAACAGAAATTTATGCTGACATTGCAACAAACGAGGCCGCAATTGTCGCTAATGCCGCCGCTATAATTGCAAATACTGCTCTAATAACTGGGTTTACAAAGACGCACTGGTTCAACGCTAACGACACAGCAACAGCGACCACGCCCATAGTCCACGGTGCTGGAGCAACTGGTACATATTTAACTAACGACGCACTAGGGGCGCAAACTACATCATATAATCCTGATTCAAATCCGGTATTGTGGAATCCTTCCACAGGTAAGTTCGATTTTAGCAGTTTAAAAGTAGGTGATTTAGTCAAATTTAGGGTTGACCTAATAATTTCAAATGCAGCAGCACAAGAGGTTGACATATTTATGAGCTTAGCCGAGGGTCAAGTAACCCCTTACGAGTTAAATGTAGATCACGCTTATTATAAAACAGCTTCTACATCAGAGCCTTTAACCGCTAATTTTGAAGTTTATATAGGTAATGAAATAACAAAGAATGGCGGTGCTAGATTTAGATTTAGTTCTATAGCGGCGTCAACAATAATTGTCAGCGGTTGGTTTTACAAAGTCACGGTGGTTTAAATGAGTATATTACAAGTTGCGGATAATTTTGCAGTGAACGTGGCGGATACAATACAAACGGTTTACACAGCACCAGCGACAACAAGCGTCGCGATTGTATCATTTACAGCAGCTAATAATTCAGCAGTTAACGCAAGCTATAAAGCGTACATAGTCTCCAATGGCGGCGTAGTTCAACCACAAGTGCCTTTCAAAATAGTCGTATGGGGCGAGAATGATTTAGGTATCGGTATTGTCGGGCAAACAATACCGCAAGGCGGACAATTACGGGTCGAGTCGTCCGCCATTGACTCTATCTATTTTACTGCCACAGGTAGAACAGACGATTAAAGTTTAAAACAAATGCCTGAAAGGGTATAATAGACACAGACTATAAGGTTTATGACTCTCATAGAGAATACCAATAACCTAAACACAAATTAAAGAGGTTTAAGGTATGGGATTTTTTAACGCATTAGGCATTACTGATATAGTTGATCAGTTTACAGGTCAAGCGGGCGCAGATGCAGCAAGAGAAAGCTCGCAAGCTCAAATACAAGCAGCACAAATGGCTATCGATGAACAGCGTCGGGCTGGAGAGCAAGGTCTAGGGTTTCTTGACCCGTTTTCACAAGTAGGTCAATTAGGACTTGATCAAATGGGCTTTTCGACGGATTCGCAAGCCCAGTTCGATTGGCTACAAAACAATCCCTTATTTCAACTCGCACTAGACAACGCTAATCAATCAACCATGGCACAAGGTGCAGCAAGTGGGCGCTTAGCATCTGGTGACACACTTAAGCAATTAACTAACAACACGTTTTTATCGGCTCAACCCCTACTAGATAGGCAGATAGGCGGGATTAATAACAATCTTAATATGGGATTGGGGACAGCTCAAAGCCAAGCCAACACAGCTATGGGCGTAGGCTCTAACGTATCTAATTTAATGACAGACCAAGGCGCAGCGAGAGCGGGCGGAATAATGGGCGCTGCAAATGCTAGAACAGGCGCGGCAAATAACTTAATGCAAATGGGAGCAATGGCTTTTTCAGACTCAAGATTAAAAGAGAACGCAGAAATTATTGGCAATAAAAACGGTTTCAATGTTTGGTCATGGACTTGGAATAAATTGGCAAAAGACAAGTTAGGCTTAACTGGTGAAAGTGTCGGCGTAATGTTCTCAGAAGTTTTAGAGAAAATGCCAGAGGCCACAAGTTATGAAAAAGGATTCGGAAAAGTAAACTATTCAATGGTAGGTGCTTAACATGCCTTTAGATCCAAGAATCGCACTAATGGGTCAGAACCTTGACGTCGGCAAAGCGTTTAATAGTGCGCTGACGAATATTCAAGGTATGAATAATATCAAGGCGCAAGAGCAAACAGCATTGCAGACTAAAGAGCTTCAAAAAGAAAAGTCGATGGTTAACTTTTCATTTCAAGCCGGTCAATTTTTAGAGAATGGCGATATTGAAGGCGCTATGAATTTCACACAAAACAGAATAAACACTCTAAATGCTAACGGGATAGACTCAACGGACACACAGGAATTTGCTACCGCTCTAAAGTCAAATCCAGAGCAGGCCAAGCAACTGACTCGTCAGGGCGTTGAGTATGGCAAAGCTAAAGGTTTCTTCAATAACAATCAAGGTCAATCCGCTGGACAGCGGGAATTTAATTCACTATTAACTTTAGCGCAAGATCCAAACGCAACAGAATTTGAGAAGAACTCTGCAAAAGTTGCGCTGGGTCAACTCGCTAGGGTCTCAACATCAGCACAAGAGAGAATTGCAAACGATGATAACCTTGCTGGCAGGGTTGGAGACTCACAAGCAGGTATTGAGGGCAAGAAGTCGAGCGCCAAAGAAAAAGGTAAATCCATCCAGCAGTTAAATTACAAAGGTCGAATCGCAAAAACAGTTAAACTCGCAGAACTTGAGGCTAAAGAAAAAGGTGAAGTTCTGACGGATTTAGCTAGAATGGAATCAGCTTTACCTGGTTTAATGGAGTCAACCAGCGAGCTTAAAGAGCTGGCTCAGATTGCAACTAGCACCCTTGGCGGAAAGGCTTATGATTTTATAGTTAAACAATCAGGATTTGGAGGCACTAAAGGCGCAACGGCTAGAGATAAATTTATTGCTGTCATTGATAACCAAGTGTTACCGCTACTAAAAGAGACATTCGGCGCGGCGTTCACTGTTCAAGAGGGTGAAAACCTGAAAGCAACAATGGGTGATCCAGACGCTAGTGTTGAATCAAAACTTGCTCAGATAGATTCTTTTATAGAGCAAAAAACAAGAAATATAAGAGCTAAAAAAGCGCAACTAGAACCGCAACTCAAGCAACAAGGCATAACAGAGGACGACATAACCACGACCATGCAAATACATGGCATGACCAGAGAAGAAGTGTTAGCTAGATTAGGCGTGCAATGATGGGTAGAGACTTATTTGCAACTCAAACGAAAGGTCGAGATTTATTTGCTCAACCTGCACCACAACCTGTGCCACAAACAATACAACAGCCGACCATGCTAGACCAGATAAGGGGCGCGGGTGAAGGTGCTTTAGCTTTGGCGTCTGCTCCAGTAGCGGCGATTGCTTCCGGTATTGCTGGATTGGCTGATGCGGTCAATCCTTTTGCGGAAGAGGGTGCGGGTGCGGCTAGACAAAAACAAGTACAGGAGGCGCTAACATTTGAGCCGAGAACGCAACAAGGCCAAGGCGTAGTTTCTAATGTAGCTGGATTTGTTGAAGATGTTACACAGCTAGGCACTGACACAGTCGCGGCAACCACAGCAGGCATTGAGGGTGCGATAACAGGCGACCCGCTACAATCAGCTAGAACATTTAACGAAATATCAAATCAGGGTGTAGGCGAAACGATAGGGAGTCAGGTGGCTGAAACTACTGGAAGCCCATTGCTAGGCTCTATTGCTAGAGTTATTCCAGAAGCTGCAATGATGGCAGGCGGTGGATTTAAGCCCACCAGCAAGTTTGGCGAAAATATAACCAAGAAAGTAAAGCCAGCCGAGTTTAAAAACTTATCACCGATGCAAAAGCAAAGATTGATAGCTGAAGAAATAAGCAGTGGAAACCCTAACATCGACAGTGTGACCCAGCTAATAACTGAAAAAGGCACAATAGCAACAAGTAAGGCGTCAAGAGTGGCTATAAAAGAACTGTCAAAGCTTGGGGATGACTTGAAAGCAACGCAAGCAGTAAGCGTTATAGAGCGCATGAGTGACGCATCTAAAATGAAAGTTAAAAAAATGATGCGCATCATAAAGAAATCAAGAAATGAGCCTTTATTATTAGATAGGCCATCAGACGTGCTTGGTGAGTCGTTAGCGTCAAGAGCGCAGACAGTTGCAAAGATAAATAAGGACGCAGGAAAAAGGATTGGACAAGTAGCTAAATCACTAAAAGACAAAAATGTAAATATAGGTGAAGCTAAGCAACAATTTTTCAACTCAATGGATGAGCTTGGCGTTCAATTTAATGTTGGCGAAGATGGTTTCGTGACTCCTGACTTTTCAAGGTCGAAATTTATCGGCGGAAGTCAGAAAGATATGAACGTACTAGTCAACGACTTGCTAAAAGATAATATAGGGTTTGAGTTTGCGCACAAAATGAAACGCTCAATTAGAGATAATATAAACTTTGACCCGCTTGGAACCTCAAAAATAGGCAAGGGAACATCTGAAAACATACTTAAAGACCTATCCAGCGGAATAGATAAAGTACTGGACTCTACATCAAAAGACTATGAACTTGCCAACGTAAAATTTGCTAAGACCAAGGGCATCGTTGATAAATTTCAGAATCTAGCGGGAAAAGATGTTGATCTATTCAGCGATACAGCAAGCATTACGTTAGCAAATAAAGCCAAACGTATCACCTCAAACGCTCAAACCAGAGGCGTTATAGGTCGAGAGGTCAAAGAAATTGACAATGTGCTAAAAGATTTAGGTGTTAACTTTAAAGATGACATTCAAAGCTTGATATTTGCAACTAATGAAATGGAAAGGATATTTGATATCGCTCCACAAAATTCACTACAGGGTAATCTTTTGATGGCTGGCAGAGATTTAGCCAGGGGAGAAATACCAATAGCTGAAACGGCGGGCTTTGTTAAGAAGTTAATATCACCATCCGAACATAAAGTTTTTCTTAAAAAAATGAAAGTGCTTGACGATTTGACAGCATTGAAAGGAATTAAATAATGAGCTACGCAGCAATCGCATACATAACGCCGCAATATGAAGATTTTGCCAATAACTGGTTGAAAGCTTACGAACCAGCAACGACCACGGCTAAATTAATGAGTCATGACGGAGGATCAACAACTGCCGCGAAGTACGAGCTGGACTCGCAAGGCTTTCCTATCTTC
>Ga0256372_1000005_pt1 | contig 23177 bp, 21 predicted proteins | sample SI3LviralmetaG_FD_190081 | JGI IMG/M metagenome (GOLD analysis project Ga0256372, IMG submission 190081) | Sea-ice brine viral communities from Beaufort Sea near Barrow, Alaska, United States - SI3L | ecosystem: Environmental > Aquatic > Marine > Coastal > Brine | place: USA: Alaska | collected...
GGTGATGACGTTGTCACCATCATTACCAGTGATGATGTCGCCAATGCTGGAGTCTGTGATGTTTATTTGAGCATCGCCCAAGACGGTCAAGCCTGAAACGCCATCCGCAACGAGCAATTCTATGCCCAGTGACGACGAGGTTCCAGAAATAGTAATGCCATTTTTTATAATGGATACGATTTCAGGGCCATAATTTGGCCCAAGAGTGATTAAATCACCAAAAACTGCAGCATCTATCGCCGCTTTAATGTTAGGATAGGTTCCCGGCACTGGATTTAGATAGTCATAGTTTACTGAAACTACTAGATTTGTCATTGGGAACTCCAGGTACCGTATTGTTAAGCAGGAACTAGCACGCCACTTTTTTACATCGCACTTAAGATTTGTTTGTTAACTAGTTTTGGAACCTCAGAAAAAAGAGGCTTAAAGAAAGATTGAATATACATCACTTATATAGTAATATCACTATACTCGATCCTTATAGGATGACTTTCACATCAAATGCAAGCATTCGATTATGCGGTTATTCCAGGGTGTAAAATCTTACACAATTGCAACCTAAAGGGTGGAAATCCATCTGAAGCAAAAACTCATAAATTAAGCAATTTCAATATCTTATAGAATAGTCGGCCATGTCGCACGGATGAATACCCCATCACGACTCAACGCAAGCTCTTTGGACTTGAGGAGCAGCTCGTGCATCGGAATGCGTGCGGCGACCCGCGCAAAACCCACGAGCGGACCCTTTGATTTGGAGACCCACAGGAGCCGCCCCGCCGCAGGGCTGGGCTATGGGCGCAGCGCCAAAGACGGCCACCCGCACTTCGGCCAGGTCGCGGTGATCAAGATCCTGATCGAACTGACGCGGCACAATCTGTCCAGTGCGCGGGCCAAGGTCTTGCTGCGCAACCGGTTGTCTTGGATGCGCTTTGCGGGCGTTGGCGCGCCAATGCCGGACAGGAACACGCTGCGCAGGGTGATGGACCTGTTCGACGGCCAACTGCGTCCGTGTTGCGCCACCGATGTCAGGCCAGATCATGGCCCTGCGCCTCGTCCCAGCGCGACAGGCAGCGCGACACGGGTTCAGAGAAAACCGCGATCAGGGTGGGCAAAACTGCGCGAAAGATGTGACCAAACCAAACCACCAAGGCGGCGTGGCAGGGCACAAACGCCCGATGGACGCGACCGGTCGGCGGGAAAATCAGATATCGGCCCACAGGGACGTCGTGCGGATATCGGGATGCCGGGCACCGTGACCCGACAAGCGAACACCCTCGTCAGATGTCTGGGCCAACGCGGCCATGTCCGCAATACCCGGCACGGCAGAGCATGTCTTGGCGCAGCATCAAGCACAGGCATGACCTGTTCATCCCGGCACCCGGCAGTGGTTGCATGGAAAACCATGGAAGGGGGGCGGATCTTGCGGCGCAGGCAGTCATGCTTTTGCACCAAGGTCTGACCAAGGCCGATGGGTGCCGCATCAAATCAAAGCATAGGGCACACATGCGCCAGCGAGCGTTTATTCAGCGGGTCGTGGGTTCAACCCAAGGCCCCATCCCCCCCTTGATCAATGGCGCAGGCCCAATGCTCGGACCAGCCAGTTCTGCCAGCGCCGCGTCTGTGATCGGGCCGGGCGGCACACCTGCTCAGTCCAGAAACTGCACCGGCTTGTCCCAGTGCAGCAGCACGACGCAGCCCGGATCGCTCCAGACCCTGTGTTCCGATCCCGGCGGGTTCATCACCATGTCACCCGCGGCGTAGGTGCCAAAATCGTCGCTCTGCTCGCCCTCCAACACCAGGATCGTCTCAAGCCCCGGATGACGGTGCCGCGGGGCTGCGGCGCCGGGGGCGTAGCGCAGCAGCGCCACCTGCGGGTCAGCGCGCGACAGCCAGTGCACCTCTATGCCGTTGCGGAAATGCGTGAAAGGCAGGTCGCGCCAGCCGCCCCGCAGCATGGATCGGAAGATGGCGGGATCAGGCATTGAGCGCCTCCAGAATGGTGCACGTGGGCGCGGTCCAGCCAACAATGCCGCCTTGGGCGCGGATCATGGCGATGGCAGCGTCGCGGAAATCGGGGAAATAGCTTTCGGTGGCGTCGCTCGCCAACAGGCAGTCAAAGCCGCGGTCATTCGCCTCTCGCATCGTGGACTGGACACAGACCTCAGTGGTGACGCCTGCAAAGATCAACTGGCGCAGGCCTTTGGCCGCCAGAACATCGCTGAGCGGCGTCGCGTAAAAGGCGCCCTTGCCGGGCTTGTCGATCACGACCTCACCGGGTGCGGGGGCCAAGGCAGGGATAATCTCAGCCCCCGCCTCGCCCGCGATCAGGATGCGGCCCATGGGGCCGGGATCGCCAATGCGCAGCGCAGGCGTGCCGCGGTTGCGTTTGGATGGCGGCAGGTCCGACAGATCGGGCAAGTGGCATTCGCGGGTGTGGATGACCGGCAGGCCAGCGGCGCGAAACCCCGCGATCAATGCCGCAACCGTGGGCACGATCGCCTGTAGCAGCGCCACATCATTGCCCAGACTGGCACCAAAGCCGCCCGGTTCGATGAAATCGCGCTGCATGTCGATGACCACCAGCCCCAGCGTGGCGCGGTCGCACGGAAATATGAATGGCGCGGCGTCGATCTGCATCACGAATGCCCCGCCATATGTGCGCCAATTTCGGCAACATCGGCACCTTTGGCTGCGGTTTCAAAGGTGATCCGGCCTTCGGACATCACCGCGATGCGGTCCGACAGTTCAAGGATTTCGTCCAGATCTTCGGAGATCAGCAGCACCGCCGCGCCCCGATTTCTGGCCGCCACCAGCCGATCACGGATCGCCGCGACGGCGGAAAAATCCAGCCCGAAGCACGGGTTCGACACGATCAGCAGATCCACTTCGCCGCTGAGTTCACGCGCCAGCACCGCGCGCTGCACATTGCCCCCCGACAGCGACGCAATCGGCGCATGGGCTGAGGCGGTCTTGATGTTGAACTGCGCGATCATCGCGCCCGCATTGGCGGCGATGGCGCGGGGGCTTTTCCAAAAGCGCCTGCGCCCGCCCGGCCCTTCATCGAACATGCGAAAGGCTAGGTTTTCAGCCACGCTCATCCGTGGGGCGCAGGCGTTGTGCAGGGGCTCTTCGGGCAGATAGCGGACCTTCATTGCCTTGGCCTCAGCCCGTGCGCCGCGATAGGGCGCGCCTTTGACGCGCAGCGCGCCGCCCGTCAGCGGGCGCTGGCCGGTCAGGATCTCCATCAGTTCCACCTGCCCGTTGCCCGACACCCCGGCGATGCCAAGGATTTCGCCGCCGCGCACCACCAGCCGGTCAATTTCGATGGTCTTGAGGCCAGAGCGGTCCCCGGCGCGCGCGCCATCCAGTTCCAGCACCGCAGTGCCAACCGCAGCAGCGCGCCCAGTGTCCAACGGTTCGGGATCGGTGCCCATCATCATGCGCGCCATCTGGTCAGTGGTCAGGTCTTCGACCCGCCCGCCGCCCGCGTGCAGGCCGCGGCGCAGGATGGTGACGTCATCGGCAAATTGGGTCACTTCGCGGAATTTGTGGGTGATCATCAGGACCGAGATTTGCCCCGCCTGCGCCATCGCCCGCACATGGCCCAGCACCTCGCCGGCCTCAGCCGGGGTCAGGACTGAGGTCGGTTCATCCAAAATCACGAACCGGTGGCCAAGATAAAGCTGCTTGAGGATCTCTAGCTTCTGCTTTTCCCCAGCCGCAAGCTGCGCGACCGGGCGGTCCAGCGGCACCTTGAACGGCATCCCTTTCATGAATTGGGCCAGTGCCGCGCGCTCCGCCGTCCAGTTGATCACCTGCGGGGCGTCAGCGCGGCTGATCACCAGATTTTCGGCGCCAGTCAGCGACGGGACCAGCGTGAAATGCTGATACACCATCCCCAGACCATGGGCCTGCGCGACGCGTGGATCGGTCATCCGCACCTCACGCCCGGCCACCACCACCTCTCCCGCCGTGGCGTGGTAGAACCCCATGATGCATTTCACCAAGGTGGATTTCCCGGCGCCGTTTTCGCCCAGCAGCGCGTGCACCGCGCCGGGGCGGATGGTGATCGACACGTCAGCCAGCGCGGTGAAATCGCCGAACTGCATGGTCATGCCGATCGCTTCGACCGCAATGGCACCGTTGGGGTGGACGGGGTGCATCATGCCAGGGCTGCGATCACGGCGGCGCTGCGTGCCACCGCGCCGAACACGCCGCCTTGCATCTTCACCATCTTGATCGCCGCATCATGGTTGCCGCGGTCGGTGGCACCGCAGCAGTCTTCGACCAGCAAGCATTCAAACCCGCGGTCATTTGCTTCGCGCAGGGTGGTGTGGACGCAGACATCCGTGGTGATGCCGGTCAGCAGAAGGTTGGCGATGCCACGGGTGCGCAGCATCAGGTCCAGATCCGTGGCGCAGAAGCTGCCTTTGCCAGGCTTGTCGATGATCGGCTCACCAGCCATGGGGGCCAGTTCCTCGATGATGTTCCAGCCCGCCTCCCCGCGGATCAGGATGCGCCCGCAGGGGCCGGGGTCGCCGATGCCCGCGCCGATCTGCTGGCTGCGCCAGCGTTTGTTCGGCGGCAGGTCAGACAGGTCTGGGCGGTGCCCTTCGCGGGTGTGAAAGATGTGCCCACCCCATGCGCGCATGGCGGTCAGCAACGCCTTGATCGGTTCGATCGGCGCGCGGGTCAGCGACAGATCATAGCCCATCGCGTCGACATACCCGCCTCCGCCGCAAAAATCGGTCTGCATGTCGATCACGATCAGCGCGGTGTTTTCCGGCCGCAGATCGCCGTTCCACGGCCACTGATAGGGGTCGGCGGCGATCATTCCCCAGCCCCCCCACCTGCGCCGAACACGCGGGTGGGCGCGGGAAACCCGCACGAGGTCCCGTCAGTGATCGCCACGTCATCTTCCCACGGCAAGCGATAGGCCCCCGCGGCCAGATCGGTCATGTAGGTATAGGGGCAGTCCTGCGCGCCGCCCTTCACCGCCGTGTAGCCGCGATGGCCAAGCTGGTAGATGTTGTTCTCCACCCCCCAGCCGAGGCGCGCTTCGCGCACCAGATCAGGGCGGACTTCGGCGGTGATGATCTCATCCACGCGGCCAGTGGTTCCGTGGGCGATGACGCTGCCGTCGAAATTGCAGATCATCCCTTCGCCCATGCTGTCGAACGTGCCGTCAGACCCGCACATGCACACGTTCGCGGTGACCATCAGGTTGCAAAACGCGTTCGATTGGTTGGTGAAACGCCAACTGTCGCGGATTGGCGCGGTGTAGCCAGCGGTGCGGATCATGATCTCCGCGCCCTTATAGGCGCATTCGCGGGCCATTTCGGGGAACTGCCCATCATGGCAGATGATCAGCGCCAGCTTGGACCCGTTCGGGCCATCACAGACCGGGATGCCCTGATCGCCGGGCTCCCACGGCTCCACCGGGACCCAAGGGTGCATCTTGCGGTAATACAGCTTGATGTCGCCGGTGTCGTTGATGATCAGGCCGGTGTTCCACGGCATGCCGTGGGGGTTGGCCTCCATGATTGAAAAACAGCCCCAGATGCGGTTGTCGATGCAGGCCTGTTTAAAGGCCGCGACCTCTGGCCCGTCCATGGAGCACATGATGTCAGGGTTGATGTCCATCGACAGGCCGTGCAGCGCATATTCTGGAAACACCACCAGATCCATGCCGGCCTGATTGCGCCGCGCCTTGGCGACCATTTCCACGACCCGCGCGGTCTGCGCCGCCAGATCAGCCTTGGTCACCGTCAGCGGCAGCTTCAGCTGCACCAGCCCGATGCCAACGCCGTGTTTCGATTTGTTCAATCCGCCCAGGCCGTTCATGGCTTTCTCCTACTTGGTGATGCTCAGCTCGCCCGGCGCGCCGTCCAAAGCCTTGGTCGGCGAGGAGGTCACAATCAGCAGCCCCAGCGTCAGCACATAGGGCGCGGCGAAAAACAGATAATAGCCAGAGGTGACCCCGACCGATTGCAGCGCCGGGCCCAGCGCCCCGGCCCCGCCGAACAGCAGGGCGGCCCAAAAGCAGTTCATGGGACGCCAGCGCGCGAAAATCACCAGCGCAACAGCCATCAGGCCTTGGCCCGACGAGATCCCCTCAGTCCAGCTGCCGGGATAGTACAGCGACAGATATGCCCCCCCCACCCCGGCCAGCGCACCGCCCGCGGCGGTGGACAACAGGCGCACCCGGTCTGGATTGATGCCCATGGCGCGGGCGCTGTCGGTGCTGTCGCCAACCACGCGGATGGTCAGGCCGATGCGGGTGGCGCGGAACATCCACGCCATCGCCACCGCCAGCACGGCCCCGATCACGAACAGCACGTTGACCTGCAACGCCGCCTGCACCTGGGACACCTCAGACCACCAGCCCAGCGCAATCGCGGGCAGATCGGGCGCGACGGGCTGGATGTAAGGTTTGCCAAAAAAGAACGCGAGGCCCATGCCCAGCAGCATCATCGCAATGCCAATGGCGATGTCGTTCACGCCTTTGAACTTGCAGACCCAGCCGTGAAACAGCCCGAACAGCATCCCCGCAAACGCCGCCGCCAGCACGCCGATCCAGGCAGACCCGGTTTCATATGCAATGGCGTAGCCAGACATGGCGCCGAAGACCAAGGTGCCCTCAAGCCCCAGATTGATGCGGCCTGACCGCTCTGTCAGGCATTCGCCCAAGGACACGAACAGGAACGGCGTCGACACCCGGATCGCGCCGCCCAGAATGGCCAGTGGCACCCCCCACAGGCCCAGATCGGCGGCGACGCTCATGCTTTGGGGGCCCAATAGCTGGGGGAGAAGATGCGCAGGCGGCCATACATCGTCTCACTCAGCAAGATCACCACGAACACCATGCCTTCCAGCACCAGCACCGCGGCGTCGGGCAGGTCCATGCGCCGTTGGATCAGGCCTGACGATGCCTCAAACCCCGCCAGCATGATCGCGACGGGAATGATCGCCAGCGGATTGTGGCGCGCCAGAAACGCCACCAGAATGCCGGTATAGCCATAGCCTGACACCAGCGACCCGTTGGCCGATCCGTGGATTGCCGCCACCTCAAAGAACCCAGCCAGCCCGGCGCAGGCACCCCCAAGCGCCGTGAACCCGATGATCAGGCGGCCCACCGGCAGGCCCTGCACCTGGGCGGCGCGCACATTGCCGCCCGCGATGCGCGCGGCAAAGCCGATGGTGGTCCGTTCAATCAACACCCATGCAAGGATGCAAAGGATCACCCCGAACACGAGCCCCCAATGCACCGAAATGTCGAGCGGCATATCCCCCACCCGCAAGGCTGCGGGCAGCGGCGCGGTCGAAGGTTTGTTGAGGCTGGCGGCATCGCGCAGCGGCCCTTCGACCAGATGGTTCAGCAACGCGATCGCGATATAGGCCATCAAAAGCGACGCGATGGTTTCATTGACGCCGCGCTTGAACCGCAGCGCCCCAACCGCGCCGATCCACACGCCCCCGGCAATGCAGGCGGCCGCCACCATGCAGGCGAACCCGATGATGGCGGGCGCCCCCGACACCGCCAGCCCAGTGGCCGCAGCGGCAAGGCCCCCAAGCACGATCGCCCCTTCACCGCCGATCACCACCAGACCCAGTCTGGCAGGAAGCGCCACGCACAGCGCGGCCAGCAGCAAAGGCGGCACCCTGCTCAGGGTGTTTTGCCACGAAAAAGCGGAACTGAACCCCGCCTTCCAGACCAGCGCAAAGAAATCGACCGGCGATTTCCCCAACGCCAGCAAAAAGACCGAGAATGCCAGAAACCCGCACAGCAGCGCCGCGACCGGAATGATCGCCGCCTCCGCCCGCGGGGCCAGCGCCCCCAGCGCTGATGCCCTTGGGGCGGGAAAGATTGCAGCCTCAGTCATCGCGATCAGCTGGTGGCGCCGAGCACGCCCTCAACGAGGTAATCCATGCTCTCCAGCGCCACGTCGGTCTCACCAAAGGACTGGCCCTGGGCCGCGATCACATTGCCCTTGTTGTCCTTGAGTGGGCCTTTGATGGCCGCAAAACCGCCAGCGAGGATTTGTGCCTTCACCCCCTCAAACTGCGCGCGCGAGGCGTCGGAAACAGCGGGGCCAAGCGGGCTCATTTTGATGAAGCCATCAGCCAGACCGCCGCGCACGAAATTGCCGATCTGACCGCCATCCTGCATGGTTTTGACCATGCCGGTATAGACCGCGGCCCAGTTCCATTCCGCGCCGGTCAGGTATTTTCCGGGTGCCAGCGGGCTTTGATCCGCATGGTAGCCACAGACATAGGCACCGCGGCCTGCCGCTGTCTCCATCACCACTTTGGGTCCGTCCACATGGCAGGTGATCACGTCGCAGCCTTGATCGGCGAGGGCATTGGTGGCCTCAGCCTCTTTGACCGCAAGCGACCATTCCCCGGTGAAGATCACCTGACAGGTGATGGTCGGGTCCACGGCGCGCGCGCCCAACAGGAATGAATTGATGTTCAGCAGCACCTGCGGAATGGGCTTGGCGGCGACAAACCCGATCTTTTTGGTTTTGGTCGCATGGCCCGCCGCAATGCCGTTCAGATACTGGCCCATGCCGATATAGCCGAAATACGACCCGACATTTCCGGGGTGCTGGTCCGCGTTCCACATGCCGCCCGCATGTTCGAACCGCACATCGGGGTATTTCGGGGCCAGTTCCAAAATATGCGGGCTAAAATACCCGAACGAGGTCGGGAACAGCAGCGACGCGCCATCGAAATTGATCATCGACGCCATGGCGTTCTGCACATCCACGGTCTCGGGGACATTTTCTTCCTCAATGACCGTGATGCCCGGCATCGCCTTGACGGCGGCGGCACCTTCGGCATGGGCCTGATTGTAGCCAAAATCATCCTTGGGCCCGACATAGATGAAACCGACCGTCAGGTCCCCAGCGGCCTTGGCGCCCCCCGCGGCCCCGAGCGAGATCGCGGCACCCACCGCCGCGGTTGTGGCCAGAAAGCGGCGTCTGTTGAACGTCATGCGGTCGGTCATGGCAGGGCTCCTTGGCCAGTCTCGCGGCGCGCCGGGCGGGGCGCGAGACATCATTCGATCAACGAACGATAGGCGGCGGGAGCGGTTCTGACTTGTGCCAAGTTTAGCCAATGCCGGTGCGTTTTTTGCACCGCTCAGCCGCGCCGCATCACACCGCGTGCGTCTGCATCGCCAGCATCAACGCTTGGGTGAATTTGGCCGACGCCACTGGCAACGACCGCCCCCGAAGCTGCCCCAGCAGCAGGTTCCCCGGCGCCACATCGCGCGGCGACAGCGGGCGCGACACCAGCCCATCCGCGCCGGCATGACCAAGCCCGATGGGGAACTGAAAGCTGATGGCGTTTTCGTGCAGCACGTAATGGCGCATGAAATCAAAGGATTCCGATTCCACAATCGGCGACAGCGCCCGATGGGTGGTCTTTTGCGCCGCGATGTCCAAAAGCACCCGGATTGCGTATTGCGCGCTGGGGGCCGTGTGCGGATGGGCCAGACAATCGCGCAGCCGCAATTGTGCGCGCCCTGCCAGCGGATGATCGGCGCGCATCACCGCGTGGATCGGTTGGGCGAGCGAGAACACCACCTCAAAATCCGCCAGATGCCGCGGTTCAAACACCAAGGCGATGTCGGATGAAAAGCTGCTCAATTCGCGCTCAGCCTCCACCCGGTCGCGCACATTGACGCCAAAGGTGACACCGGGATGGGCCGCGCGGTAGCTGGCGATCTGGGCGGGCAGGAAATACGGCAGCAGCGCTTGTGAGCACGCGATCGACACATGGCCGCGCCGTTCCCCGGACAGATCCGCGACCTGGCTTTGCAGCCGCAGCATGTCGGACCGCTGGCTGCGGATATGCTGGATCAGCAATTCGCCCGCCGGGTTCAGGCGCACGCCGCGGGGCAGCCGTTCAAAGATCTCGGACCCGAACTCCGCCTCAAAGCGGTTCACCCGGCGGTTCAGGGCCGATGCGGTGATGTTCATGTCCTCAGCCGCTTTGCGGATTGATCCAGCGCGGACCACGGCCTCGATGAACTGGAAATCCTGAAGGTGTTTCATGGCGCACTCCGACCGGTGCATTTTTTGCACCGGTTTTGTGAATTCTTAGCATTTGTGCAGCGGTGCGCGAAAGTGGAGCCTGCCCTCAATCGCACTTTCCGTGACACCGCAGGGGGCCCGCGCCATGACCGCACCGACCAGAAGAGATTTCCTGAAAACCGGCGGGGTCGCTGTTGGCGCAGCCATGCTGCCATTCCTGAAATCCATGCCCGCCAGCGCGGCGACCGGCGATGTGATCGTCGCGGTGATGGGCCAGACGATCAACAGCCTCGACATCCACCGCACCGGCACCAACCGGCCAAGCTATCAGGTGGCGGTGAACGTCTATGACCGGCTGGTCAGCTTTGGCACCAAAACCACGCCCGATGGTGGCCTCAGCTATGATTATGCGGTGATTGAGCCTGAGATCGCCGAAAGCTGGGAAACCGCTGCTGACGGCAAATCCATGACCTTCAAGCTGCGCGCGGGCGGCATGTTTCACGACGGATCACCGATCACCGCCCATGACGTGAAATGGTCGCTGGACCGGGCGGTGTCGCTGGGCGGCTTTCCCGGCGTGCAGATGAAGGCCGGATCCCTGGAAAGCCCCGATCAGTTTGAGGCAATCGATGACCTGACCTTCAAGATCCACCTGATCCGCCCATCAAAGCTGACCCTGCCCGATCTGGCGGTGCCGGTGCCGGTGATCATCAATTCCACACTCGCCAAGGCCAACGCCACCGAGGCCGACCCATGGGCCACCGAATACCTGCACAAGACCCCCGCCGGGTCAGGCGCCTTCAAGGTCGCGCGCTGGAACCCCGGTGAGCAGCTGGTGTATGAGCGCAACGACACTTATACTTCCGGTCCGGTTCCGGCGATCAAGCGCGTGATTGTGCGTGAGGTTCCCAGCCCCGCCACCCGCCGCGCGTTGTTTGAACGCGGCGACGTCAACCTGTCGTTCAACATGCCCAACAAGGACGCCAAGGAATTGGCTGACAGGCCGGGCCTGACCGTGCAGACCACGCCGATTGAAAACGCGATCTATTGCCTGTGCCCCAACCTTGCGTTCGATGCGTTCAAGGACAAGCGGGTGCGCCAGGCCATCGCCTATGCCGTGCCATACAGCGAGATTTTCAACACCGCCGCCTATGGGCGCGGCACCCCGATGTGGGGCGGGCCGTCAGCAACGCCTGCGGACGCGTCATGGCCGCAGAAATTCCCGTATGACACTGATCTGGACCGCGCCCGTGATCTGCTGAAGGACGCAGGCATGGCCGGGGGCTTTGAAGTGCCGCTGTCGATATCCCTCGGCCAAGCTGATTGGATGGAGCCTGCGGCCCTGCTGATCCAGGAAAACCTTGCGAAAATCGGCATCTCGGCGCCCATCGACAAAATCCCCAGCGCAGGCTGGCGAACGGCATCCTTGGTGGAAAAGCGCCTGCCGCTGCATATGGAGACCTTTGGTGGTTGGCTGAACTATCCCTGCTATTATTTCTTCTGGGCGTATCTTGAGGGGCACCTGTTCAATTCCTCAAACTACCGCAACGAGGAAATTGAGACCCTGACCAACGAGACCCTGCACATGCAGGTCAGCGATCCCGACTACGCCCCCAAGATCAAACGCATGATTGAGATCGTCTGGGACGAGGTTCCCCGGATCGCCCTGTGGCAGCCCGCGCTGAACGTCGGCATGAACAAGGTCACGGATTTCGAATACTGGTTCCATCGCCAGCTCGACATCCGGTCCCTGAAAGGGGTCTGAGGCATGTTTGGGCGGCTCAGGACTGTTCTCATGCGGGTCGCCCAGACCGTTCCGGTGGTTGTCGGGGTGGTGCTGGTCAGCTTTCTGCTGACCCGGGCTTTGCCCGGCGATCCGGCGGTGCAATTTGCGGGCGCCGCGGCGACTGAGCAATCGCTGGCTGAAATCCGCAGCGTGCTCGGCCTCGACAAATCCTTGCCGCAGCAATTCGCGATTTATGTCAGCGATCTGGCGCAGGGTGATTTGGGGCGATCCATGTCCACGGGCCAACCGGTGCTGGATGATCTGACCCGCCGCCTGCCCGCGTCGCTGGAACTGACGCTGATCGCCCTGCTGCTGTCTTGCGCGGTGGCGATCCCGCTGGGGGTGCTGGCGGCGACGCGGCCGGGGTCGTGGGTTGACCATCTGTGCCGGGTGGCGGTGACGGCGGGCGTGTCGCTGCCAACCTTCTTCACCGGCATCCTGTTGATTTACATCTTCTATTACCTGCTGGGGATCGCGCCTGCGCCGCTGGGGCGGCTGGATTTCCTGTTTCTTGAACCTGACCGGATCACCGGGTTCTATTTGATTGACGCTGGCATCGCCGGGGAATGGGACACATGGCGCGCCGCGCTTCGCCAACTGGCGCTGCCGGCCATCACGCTGGCGCTGTTCACCATGGCGCCAATCGCGCGGATGACCCGGGCGGCGATGCTGACCGCGCTGTCATCAGATTACATCCGCACCGCGCGCGCGGCCGGGCTGACGCGCTTCAAGGTGCTGGCGGTCTATGCCTTGCGCAACGCGATGCTGCCGGTGGTGACCACGCTGGGGATGGTGTTTTCCTTCACGCTGGGGGCCAACGTGCTGGTGGAAAAAGTTTTTGCCTGGCCCGGCATCGGGTCTTACGCGGTCGAAGCGCTGGTCGCCTCGGACTACGCAGCGGTGCAGGGGTTTGTGCTGACCATGGCGCTGCTGTTCGTGGGGCTGAACCTGATCATCGACATTTCTTATTCGCTGATCGACCCGCGCATCAGTTTTGACGCGCGATGAAGAATCCCGACATGACCGACATTTCCGCGCCCGCTGAGGGGTTGTGGCCCCATGCCCGCCATGTGATGCGCGAAAACCCGGTGACGCTGCTGGCGTTCATGATGCTGGGGTTTTACCTGATGTGCGCCGCGTTCGGCCCGTCCTTGGTCCCCTATGACCCACTGGCGTCTGAGGCCGCGAATGCCCTGCAACCACCCAACGGGTCCCATTGGTTCGGGACCGACAGCCTGGGGCGCGATGTGTTCAGCCGGGTGATCGTGGCAACGCGCCTCGATCTGGGGATATCGGTGGCGGCGGTGGCGATTTCGTTTGTCATCGGGTCGGTGCTGGGTGCCGTGGCGGGGTATTGGGGCGGGTGGCTGGATGCGGTGCTGAACCGGATTTTGGACACCATCATGGCCTTCCCGCTGTTCGTGCTGGCCATGGGCATCGTGGCCGCCCTAGGCAACACCGTTGAAAACATCGTCTACGCCACCGCGATCATCAACGTGCCGTTTTATGCGCGGCTGGTGCGTGCAGAGGTCAACATCAGGCGTGAGGCCGGGTTCGTTCTGGCCGCCAAGCTGGCCGGGAACACCGATCTGCGGGTGCTGGCGCTGCACATCTTTCCCAACGCGCTGCCACCGATGATGGTGCAGGTGTCGCTGAACCTCGGCTGGGCGATCCTGAATGCGGCGGGGCTGTCGTTCATCGGTCTGGGGGTGCGCCCTCCCGACGCCGAATGGGGGATCATGGTGGCTGAGGGCGCCAATTTCATCGTGTCCGGCGAATGGTGGCTGGCGTTCTTTCCGGGGCTTTGGCTGATGCTGGCCGTCTTTACCTTTAACCTGCTGGGGGACGGTCTGCGCGATCTGGTGGACCCGAGGAAACGCACATGACCGCCATGTTGACGATCAAGGACCTCGCCGTCGGGTTTCGCACCCGCAAAGGCCCGGTCGCGGCAGTGCGCGGTGTATCGCTGTCGCTGGCCAAGGGCGAAACGCTGGGCATCGTGGGCGAATCCGGGTCTGGCAAATCGGTGACATCTTATGCCTTGATGCGCATTCTGGACGCGGGCGGCACCATCACCGCAGGCGATGTGACCTATGACGGGATCGACCTGCGCCGCGCCACCGACAAGGCCATGCAAGACATCCGCGGGCGAGAGATTTCGATGGTGTTCCAGAACCCGCGCGCGGCCCTAAACCCCATTCGCCGTGTCGGCCCACAGATCGAAGATGTGCTGCGCCGCCATGCCCGTGCCAGCCGTCAGGACGCCCGTCAAAAGGCGATCGAGGCGCTGGAGGCCGTGCAGATCAAGGACGCGAGCGCCCGCTATGACGCCTATCCGTTCGAATTGTCGGGCGGCATGTGCCAACGGGTGGTGATCGCGCTGGCGCTGGCCTGCAACCCGCGGATGCTGATTGCGGATGAACCGACCACGGGCCTCGACATCACCACGCAAAAGGCGGTGATGGACCTGATCCGCGGCCTGTCCAAGGCGCGCGGCATGTCCACGCTGCTGATCACCCATGATCTTGGCCTGGCTGCGCAATATTGCGACCGGATCGTGGTGATGAAGGATGGCGCGCTGGTCGAAGACGGCACGCCTGAGGATCTGTTTTCCCGCGCCAAGCACCCCTACACCCGCAAACTGGTCGCCGCGACGCCGCGCAAAGGCGCCGCCGTCCGCGATCTGCTGCCCGCAGAGGCCCGCACCCCGCTGGCCACCCCGCCGCGCAGCGACAAGATTTTGCTGGAGGTGCGGGACCTGAAGAAAACCTATGCCGGAAAATCAGGGCCGGTCCACGCGGTCAAAGGCATCTCGTTTGCGATTCCCCAAGGCGCCAGCCTGGCGCTGGTCGGCGAAAGCGGCTGCGGGAAATCCACAATATCGTCGATGATCGCGCGGCTGCTGGACCCGACATCCGGCCAGATCCTGTTTGACGGGCAGGACATTGCGCCGCGCCGCGCCGCCGGGTTTGCCCGCGATCCGCTGCGCGGGGACATTCAGATGGTGTTTCAGGACGCGACAGACAGCCTCAACCCCCGGTTCACGTCTGCGCAAAGCATCGCCGACCCGTTGGCGCGCATCCTTGGCATGCACGGCGCAGCCCGCCGCGCCCGGGTCCGCGAATTGGCCGACATGGTGGGCCTGCCGCACGCATTGCTGACAAGGTTTCCACACCAATTGTCGGGCGGGCAGAAGGCGCGCGTCGGCATCGCGCGGGCCATCGCATGTGCGCCGCGCCTGCTGATCCTGGATGAACCGACCGCCGCGTTGGACGTGTCGATTCAGGCGGTGGTCCTGAACCTGCTGGCCGATCTGCAGGCGGATCTGGGGATGACGTATCTTTTCGTCTCACACGATCTGCATGTGGTGCGGCTGCTATGCGACCATGTTGTGGTGATGCAGGATGGTGCGGTGGTTGAACACGGCCCCACTGGTGCCGTCATGGATGCGCCGACCAGCCTTTACACCGCCCGGCTTTTGGCCGCGGCACCGACATTGCCAGCCTCCGCCTTTCACGACACGTCTGTTGAAGGACTTCGCGCATGACGCTTCCGCTCACGATCCCTGCGCTCCACGCGGCTTACGGTGCCGGCACGTTGCCCGCAGACGTGGTCGCGCAGGTCTACGCCCGCATTGCTGAGGTCAACGATCCCGGCATCTTCATCCACCTGCTGGATCAGACCGAAGTGACCGCGGCGGCTGAGGCATTGGGCGATTTCGACCCGGCCAAGCCCCTGTGGGGCGTGCCCTTTGCAATCAAGGATAACATCGACGCGGGCGGCAAGCCGACCACCGCCGGCTGCCCGGCCTACGCCTACATCGCGGATCAGGACGCCTTTGTGGTTGCCCAGCTGAAAAAGGCCGGGGCGCTGTTGATCGGCAAGACCAATCTGGACCAGTTCGCCACCGGGCTGGTGGGGGTGCGGTCGCCCTATGCGCCACCCAAAAATTCGGTGGATCCGTTGATTGTGCCGGGGGGCTCTTCGTCGGGATCAGGCGTCGCGGTGGGGCATGGGATCGTCTGCTTCTCGCTCGGGACCGACACGGCGGGGTCGGGGCGCACGCCTGCCGCGCTCAACAACATCGTTGGGCTAAAGCCAACCTTGGGGGCGCTGTCGGCCCGAGGGGTGGTGCCTGCGTGCCGGACGCTCGACACTGTTTCGATCTTTGCGCTGACGGTGGCGGACGCGCATGCGGTGTTCCGCGCCGCCGCGGTTTATGACGCTGCCGACAGCTATGCCCGCCCCATCGCGGCCCCGGCCCCCAGCCCAGTTCCGCCCGGCCTGCGCATCGGCATTCCCAGCGCGGCCAGCATCAAATTCTTCGGCGATGACGTGCAGGCCGCATCCTTTGCCGATGCGGTCAAACATCTGAAGGCCACCGGCGCAGTGGTGACCGAGATCGACTTTGCCACCTTCTACGACGCGGCCGACATGCTGTATTACGGCGCCTGGGTGGCAGAGCGTTACACCGTCATTGGGGATTTGCTGAAAACCAACCCCGACGCGATCCACCCGGTCACCCGAAAAATCATCACCACGGCTGAAAACCTGTCCGCCGCCGACGCGTTCCGCGGGATGTATCGGCTCAAGGACCTGTCCCGCAAGGCAGCGCCATTGTTGGCCAATGTTGATATGCTGTGCGTGCCGACGATCCCCACCATCTATTCGGTCAAAGATCTTGCGGATGATCCGATCACCCCGAACAACAATCTGGGGACCTACACGAATTTTGTGAACCTGATGGACATGTGCGGCATCGCCGTGCCCACCAGACCGCGCAGCGACGAGCGGCCCGGGTCGGTCACCCTGCTGGCCGCAATGGGCAAGGATGCACAGGTCGCAGCTGTCGCCATGGGCTTTGAAGGGGCCGCGGGGGGCCGCATGCTGGGGGCCACCAGCTGGCCGGTTCCGGCACCCGGCACCCCCAGCGACGCGCCCGATCCCGGCGCCATCCGCGTTGCGGTCTGCGGCGCGCATATGTCGGGCCTGCCACTGAACTGGCAGCTGACCGATCTGGGCGCCCGCTTTGTGCGCAAGGCCAGCACCACCGACGCCTATCGGTTCTATGCCTTGGCGGGCGGCCCGCCGGACCGCCCCGGGCTGGTGCGCAGCGCGCCGGGAACCGGCGCCGAAATCGCCTTGGAGGTCTGGGAGATGCCATTGGACCGCTTTGGCACCTTCATGAAAGGCATCCCCGCGCCGCTGGGCATCGGCACCGTCGCGCTGGCCGATGGCGGCGCGGTGCACGGATTTGTTTGCGAGGCCGCAGGGCTGGACGGCGCGCGCGACATCACCGCAGCGGGCGATTGGCGCACGCATCTGGCGGTGGGCACCGCGTAAACCGGGGCTGCCTGCGCGGGGCGTTTTCAACCGCCATCGGCGCAGGCACACCCGCGGGCCACAGGCTGGACCACATCACCGCCGACATGGCGATCTGCGCCACGGAATGCATGCCATAAGTCACTGTTTAAATTATATATTTCCCACACCAGCCCGTGCGTGAAAATATTTTTTTCGCTGCCCCATTGCACCCCTTGCAAAGGCCCTTGCGCCCGCCAATTTGACGTTCGCAATCAACCCTTATTCAGGAACCCCTCGGGATGCGCCTTCTTCTGACCTCCGCCCTCGTCCTCGCCGCCGCGCTTCCCGCTTTCGCGGATGAAACCAAGGGTGAGGTTCTGGCCTTCGACCGCTACGCGCGCGTCATCGTCATGGCCGACAAAACCGTCTGGCAGCTGGCGGCTCAGACCCCAACCCCCAAAGGGCTGAAGGCTGGCGACGTGATCCACATCGTCTATGATACCCTCGGCGAAGACGGGCTGGACAAGATCACCGCGATTGAGGTTCAGCCACGCTGATCCGCCGCAACGCTTGGGGGTGCATCGCCGCGCCCCCAAGCGTCATTCTCCGCGCGGATAACGCTTGTTTTGTTCAAGCACGTTCAGGTCCATGTGGTTGCGCATGTACCGCTCCGACGCCTGTTGCAGTGGCTGAAAATCCCACGGATAGAACGCGCCGTTGCGCAGCGCCTCATAGACCACAAGCCGCCTTGCCTGGCTTTGCCGGATCTCAGCGTCATAGGCGTCCAGATCCCACAGCGCGGCGGCGCGGCCCGCGAAATCTGATGACACCTGCGCATGGGCCGGGTCAGCGGCAAGGTTGCGGCGCTCCGCGGGATCAGCGTCCAGATCGAACAGCAGCGGCGGGTCCAGCACGCACGCGATGTATTTCCACCGCCCTTCGCGCAGACACACCAGCGGAGCATAGGATGCCTCAGCGGCGTATTCCATGCGCACCGGGGTGTCCCGCCCGGCACCAGCAGCGATGGGCAGCAGGGATTCGCCGTCGGTCCATGGTGTAATCTCGCCCAGATCAATCCCGGCAATGTCGGCCAGCGTCGGCGTCAGGTCCATGGTGCTGACAGGTGCATCCACCCGCCCCGGCGCCAGCCCCGGCGCCGCGATCATCATCGGCACGCGGGCGGACCCTTCGAAAAAGTTCATTTTGAACCACAGCCCGCGATCGCCCAGCATGTCGCCATGGTCCGATACAAAGACGATGGCGGTGTTGTCCTCCTGCCGCGTGCCGCGCAGAGCCTCCAGGATCTGCCCCACCTTGTCGTCAAGATAGGAGATGTTGGCAAAATACGCCCGGCGTGACCGGCGCACGTCGTCATCGGTGATGTCAAAGGACCGCCAGTCATTCGCGTCGAAAATGCGTTTGGAATGGGGGTCCTGATCGGCGTAAGGGATCGGCGGCAGATCGGGGGACAGGTGCGCGCAATCCTCGTACAGGTCCCAGTATTTGCGCCGCGCCACATACGGATCATGCGGGTGGGTGAAGCTGACCGTCAGCATCCACGGCCGCGCATCCAGCCGCCGCCCCAGATCATAGATCTTGCGGGTGGCGTGATACGCAACCTCATCATCGTATTCGAGCTGGTTGGAAATCTCAGCCACGCCCGCGCCGGTCACTGACCCCATGTTGTGATACCACCAGTCGATGCGTTCGCCGGGCTTGCGGTAATCTGGGGTCCAGCCGAAATCGGCGGGGTAGACATCGGTGGTCAGGCGGTCTTCGAACCCGTGCAACTGGTCGGGGCCGACAAAATGCATCTTGCCCGACAGGCAGGTGGAATATCCCGCCCGGCGCAGATGATGCGCATAAGTCGGGATGTCGGACGCAAATTCCGCCGCGTTGTCATAGACCCGCGTGCGCCGCGGCAACTGCCCGGACATAAAGCTGGCCCGCCCCGGCGCGCACAAAGGCGATGCGGTATAGGCGTTGGCGAACCGCGCGGACCGCGCCGCCAGCGCCTTCAGGTTCGGGGCATGCAGCCAATCGACCGGCCCATCGGGAAACAGCGTGCCGTTCAGCTGGTCGACCATGATGATCAGGATGTTCGGCGCGGCCATCAGATTCTGCCTAGATTGAGGGCGATGTAATCGGTCACCAGCGCTTTGATTTCGCTATGGGCGGGCATCCGGTCCTGCAGCGCAAGGCGGATGTAGAACCCGTCGATCAGGGATGCGAGGCCTTGGGCCACGCGCCGCGCGGTCGCCTCAGGCGCCAATTGGCGCAATTCGTGGACCATATTGCTGTTGAGCCGCCGGGCATAGACCCTGAGCAGGCGCGCCGCCTCGGGGGATCGCTGGGCCTCAACATAAAACGCCAGCCATGCGGCAACGGTGTCGGGATGCAGTTGATCGTCGTCAAAACTGGCATCGACGATCGCGGCCAGCCGCTGCTTAGGGCCTTTGGCGGTCGCCATGCGCGTGCGCACCCCGTCAGCAAATTCCACGAGGATATGGCGCATCGCCGCCAGAAAGATGCGATCCTTGGTGCCGAAATAATGATGCGCCAGCGCTGGCGACACCCCCGCGCGCGATGCGATGCGGCTGACGGTGGCACCCTTGGCGCCGGAGCGCCCGACCTCGGTGATCGTCGCCCGGATCAGGGCGTCGCGGCGCAGCGGCTCCATGCCGATTTTCGGCATTTTCGCGTCCCTCCCGGATCACAAGCGTTTACATATGCCATCCTATGATTTTTAACTGTCTCATCAATCAAAAAAAATCCGCTCCCCCATCCAAGTCGGAGACCCAACAGATGAAACGTTCTTATGCCTTGATCGCCGCGCTCGCGCTCGCTGCCGGTTCCGCCAATGCGTCCTGTGACAAAGTTGTGTTCTCCGATGTTGGCTGGACCGACATCACCACCACCACCGCAACCACCAAGCACGTGCTCGAAGGCCTTGGCTACGACGTGTCCGTGAAGGTGCTGTCGGTGCCGGTGACCTTCGCCGCGATGAAAAGCGACGATGTGGACATTTTCCTTGGCAACTGGATGCCCGCGCAGGCTGGCGCGGTTGGCCCCTATGTCGAAGAAGGTGAGATCGAGCAGGTCGCCATCAACCTGACCGGCACGAAATACACCCTCGCGGTTCCAGCCTACACCTATGCCAAGGGCCTGCAGACCTATGCCGACATCGCGAAATTCCGCGATGAGCTGGACGGCAAGATTTATGGCATTGAACCGGGCAACGAAGGCAACGGATACCTTGTGTCGCTGGCCGACAACGACACCCACGGGCTGAAAGGCTTCAAGGTTGTCGAAAGCTCTGAACAGGGAATGCTGTCGCAGGTGGCCCGCGCGGTGAAGCGCGACAAGGACGTGGTGTTCCTGGGCTGGGAGCCGCACCCGATGAATTCCAACTTTGACCTGAAATATCTGACCGGCGGCGAAGATTTCTTTGGCGCCGAAGGGGTTGTCCACACCCTGACCCGCAAGGGCTACACCACTGAATGCCCGAACATGGGCAAGCTGCTGGGCAACCTCAAATTCTCCCTGCCCATGGAGAACCAGATCATGGGCGCGATCCTTGATGACGGTGCCGACCCCGCCGAGGCGACCAAAGCATGGCTGCTGGCCAACCCCGGCGTGCTGGACGGCTGGCTGGACGGCGTAACCACGCTGGATGGCAAGCCGGGTCTGCCGGCGGTCAAAGCCCATCTCGGTCTGTGATCCCTTCCGCCCCCGAGCACCGCTCGGGGGCGGTTTTGCTTAGGCGCGCATGAACAGGAGGCGGCACCTTGGATTTCGGCATCGGCAAAATCCCCGTCGGCGACTGGGCCGAAAACTTTTTCGACCTGCTTCAGACCAAAGGCGGCTGGTTCTTCGACGGCCTCTCCGACGTCATGGCCGCGCTGATCGAGGCCCTTTTGTGGGTGCTGCAATCGCCGCATCCGATGGTGATCGTCGCCATCGCGGTGGGCATCACATGGGCGCTTCAGCGCAGCGTCAAAACCTGCGCACTGGTGCTGGCCGGGTTCGGGTTTGTCATCAACCAGGGCTACTGGGATCCGATGACCCAAAGCCTGACGCTGGTGCTGTCATCGTGCATCGTGTGCATGGCCGTGGGCGTGCCGATCGGCATCGCCGCGGCGCATCGGCCCAAGCTTTACGCATGGCTGAAACCTGTGCTGGATCTGATGCAGACGCTGCCGCCCTTTGTGTATCTGATCCCGGCCATCGTGTTTTTCGGCATCGGCATGGTGCCGGGCCTGATCGCCACGGTGATCTTTGTGCTGCCCGCGCCGATCCGCATGACCACGCTGGGCATCGCGTCCACCCCGCAAGCATTGCTTGAGGCCGCCGAGGCGTTCGGCGCCACCGGCACGCAAAAGCTGATAAAGGTGGAACTGCCCTACGCGCTGCCGCAGATCATGGCCGGGCTGAACCAGACCATCATGCTGTCGCTGTCGATGGTCGTGGTCGCGGCGCTGGTCGGGGCCGACGGGCTGGGGGTGCCGGTGGTCCGCGCGTTGAACAGCGTGAACACCGGGCTTGGCTTTGAATCAGGCTTTATCATCGTCGTCGTGGCCATCGTGCTCGACCGGATGCTTTACATCGGGAAGGACCGCGGATGACCCACGCAGTCGTCTTTGAAAACGTCAACATCGTGTTTGGCGACAATCCCGAAAGCGCCCTGCCGCTGATGGACCAAGGCAACACCCGCGCAGAGGTGCAGGACGCCACGGGCCAAGTGCTCGGCGTCCACGATTGCTCGTTGAAGGTCGCGACTGGCGAAATCCTTGTGCTGATGGGCCTGTCAGGGTCCGGCAAATCCACGCTGCTGCGTGCGGTGAACCGGCTGAACCCGGTGTGCCGCGGCCGCGTGCTGGTCAATGATGGCGGCGAAATGATCGACGTCACCGCCGCCGACAAGGCGCAGCTGCGCCGCATCCGGCTGAGCCGCGTCGCCATGGTGTTCCAGCAATTTGGCCTGCTGCCGTGGCGCAACGTGCGCGACAACGTCGCCTTGGGGCTGGAACTGGCGGGCATGGGGCGCGAAGAACGCGACGCCAAGGCGGATGAGCAGCTTGCGCTGGTGGGCCTGTCGGACTGGGCCAATCACAAGGTCAGCGAATTGTCGGGCGGCATGCAGCAGCGTGTCGGTCTGGCGCGCGCCTTTGCCACCCAGGCCCCGATTCTGTTGATGGATGAACCATTCTCCGCGCTGGATCCGCTGATCCGCGCACGCTTGCAGGACGAATTGATAGAGCTTCAGCACAACCTCAAACGCACCATTGTCTTCGTCAGCCACGATCTGGATGAGGCCTTCAAAATCGGCGACCGCATCGCGATCATGGAAGGCGGGCGCATCGTGCAATGCGGCACCCCCCAGCAGATCATCCGCAAACCGGCCAACAAATACGTGGCCGATTTTGTGGCACATATGAACCCGCTGGGCGTACTGCGCGCCGCTGACGTGATGGCGGCGGGGGGGGCGGTGCCCGCAGGCGCCCGCCCGGTCCCCGCGACCATGCCGCTGGCCGAGGTGATCCGCGCGTTGTCCGGCGGTGCCGAGGCGCTGGCGGTCACCGACGCCGCGGGCGCCCCGTTGGGCGTGATCCGCAGCGTCGATGTGGTGTCCTCGTTGGCGAACTGACGCCTTACGCCAAGGCGTCGCCCCAGACGTCAACCGCACCGTTGAAGGCGATCCAGTGGAAGGTCTCCGCGGCGTGGAAGGTTTCGGCGTCGTGGGTTCGGTCCTCCTCGACGCAGATGTCAAAGCCGGTTGCCGTCAGGCCACCGATCCCGGTCGCCGCCGCGTCGGTGCCGTTGAACGTCGCCAGCCCCGCCTGAATCACCGTGCCGTCCGCCAGCACCCAGGACCCGGCCTCGACCACGATCCAGGACACGTCTTCGGCCGCATGGCTGCCGTCCTGATCGCCGGTTTCCTGCACCATGAGGTCGAACCCCGTGACGCTCAGCTTCGACACCCGGGCCACAGCGGCGTCCGCGTCATGGGCGCTGATCAGCGACGCGATCACCACCGGGTTGTCGAA
>Ga0256372_1000006_pt1 | contig 19129 bp, 15 predicted proteins | sample SI3LviralmetaG_FD_190081 | JGI IMG/M metagenome (GOLD analysis project Ga0256372, IMG submission 190081) | Sea-ice brine viral communities from Beaufort Sea near Barrow, Alaska, United States - SI3L | ecosystem: Environmental > Aquatic > Marine > Coastal > Brine | place: USA: Alaska | collected...
CATTTTCAAAAAATAGTTTTTTACCTAAAAAGATTCCTTCTTGAGTTTGAAGATTATTTGAAGGAATCAAAGGTGGAATTAACAAGTTTTGAAACAATGTTGGAATCTGAAGCGGAGCTGGAATTGAAACATATTCCTCCTCATTACTTTCTTTTGAACAAGAAAGTAACACTAAAGTAAATACACAAAAGAGGAACTTCTTTTTAAACATCTTATTTATGGTGATACAGCGCCTAAACTAAACACTGATTTTCCGTTAGCACTCATTAAAACCTGGGCATTAAAATTAGACATTAACATAGAGTTGAATGTATTTAAATCCCATAAATTAGGGTTTTTAAACCATTCTGAAATGTCCATTTTTACCTCTATAATTCCAGCATTTTTTATAACAACATTTCCTAAATCCACCTCGAAAGAAGTGTCTTGAAAAACCAAATTTGTTGAATCTTCGCTGTTAACAGCTCGTATTGTATGGTAATTAAAACTGTTTGTTAGCGAATTTGTTCCATTGAATTTTCCGTCAAATTGCATAAAATGATACCCTCCACCCAACATCGTTGGCACATTGAAACTTACAGAGTTTAAATCTTGATATACACCATCTAAATTATCTGCATCATTTAGGCCAAATGTAAAAGACAACTTATATGTTCCTTTTGGAATAGCAGAGTCTGAAGTTAAACTCAATCCCGTTTCTTCTCCTAAATTAATTAATTGTCGGGTTTTGATTATTGTTTTTTGATCCTCTATATTTGTCAATGTAATGTTAGAAATCAAATATCTAAATTGCACAATACTTAACTGCTCTCCATTCTCATTGGTAAACTTTATGGTATTAAAATCTGTTTTAGCAATAGCAGTTCCTGCCCAATTATGAGAGAAATTTACCTGTACCATTATTGAAGAGGTATCTATTTCGCTTTTAGTACACGAAACAAGCACTAAGAGCATCATTACTATCTTCAAAAACTTCATTTATTTTAATTTAATTATCAATAAATCGGTAAAACCTTTGTTTTCTTTTACATCTTTATCATTACTATTACTTTCTCCAACAATTACAATGCTTTTATCATTTAGTTCTTTTATATCAAATGCAAAATCAATATCTGAACCTCCAATACTCTTTTGCCACAACAATTTACCTGAAGGATTAATTTTTAACACCCAAACATCATTTAACCCATTATTCATATCTACATCAACATCAATACTTCTTGTGCTTCCGGTTATCAAGTAATTACCGTCTTGCGTAACAGAACCTGCTCTTGCAACATCGAAATTAGTTCCACCATATGTTTTTTGCCAAATAATAGTTCCTTCCGTATTCATTTTCACAATCCAAACATCTGCGCCCCCTTTTTGATTGGTAACATCTGCATCTGAACTTCGAGTTTCTCCTACAAGTAAAAAATTATCGTCATAAGTTTTTAGTATTTGATATGCTTCATCTATTTCTTTTCCTCCAAATGATTTTTCCCAAACCTGACTTCCATTTTTATCTATTTTTACAACCCAAAAATCATAGCCTCCTTTATTTCCTTTAATATCAACATCTGAACTGTCAGAGGAACCGATCATAATATATCCGTCTACAACTTCAATAACATCATAACACGCATCTGTATTGCTTCCTCCAAAATACTTTCTCCATTCTATTACTCCATTACTTGTTAGTTTAATTCCCCAAAAATCTCCACCAGCATGCTGAGATTTTTTACTATTTCCTAAACCTCCAGACGCAGTAACATCAAGAATGCTTCCAACAAAATAACCTCCATCTGTAGTTTGAGTAATTGAGGACGCTTTATCTGTTCCAGAAAAACCTGTAGTCGTTTTCCACTCAACGTCTCCGAACGTATTTAATTTTAATACCCACACATCTTCAAAACCGGCATTAAAACTCAAGTCTCCATCATTGCTTTTGCTATAACCAACAACAGCAAAGCCGTTATCTATAGTTTGAATAACTTTGTACCCTTTATCATCTTTGCTACCCCCATAAAACTTTTGCCATTGTAACTGATCTTGATCATTGTATTTTAACAACCATATATCATACTGAATAGTTGTTTTTACAATAGAAATATCCCCGTCTATACTTTGAGAATACCCTAAAACTAAATACCCACCATCGTTCGTTTTTACAACGCTTCGAGCACTTTCGTTTTTAGAACCGCCTAAGGTCTCAACTAAATGAATTTTAGCAGGTTGTTCTGAAATAAAAATTTCGATATCACTTGAGCAGCTGTAAAAAAAAACAACTGCAAATAAAAATAAAATTGATTTCTGTTTTTCCACGATATTAACTGCCTGTTTTTCTTACAATAAACAACCCCCTATTGATATCGCTAATCACAATATTTCCACTATTAAAGTATGGGTACACATTCCAAACACCATTGAAATTAGCTACATTATTTGATGGGTACGTATCGAAATATCCTATTTCTGTCATTGTATTACTTTCGATAGATGTAATATCAATAAAACGAACTCCCGCAGTATAATTTGCTAGATAAAAAGTATTCCCTTTAACATATCCGTTATGATCAATTGCTTGAGTAGGTCCAGTATACACAAATTTTTCTGTTGGTGCATCTAAATCAGAAAAATCGAATATGATAGTTCTTGTGTTAAACCCTATATTTCGTTCATCTGACTCATCTCCTAAAATAAAATGCTTTTGGTCATCTGTAAACCAACCTTGATGTGTATAACCAACATTTGCATATGATATTTTAGAAATGTTCACAGGGTTTGATTTATCAGTAATATCTACAATAACAACCTCATTTTCATTACTACCAATCAATATCTCTTTTCCTGTATAATCTGAGTCTGGCCCATTATACGTTACAACTTGCGCATCATGACTGTAATTATCCATTCCCCATCCACCTTCGCTAACTGGGTTTTTAGGGTCGTTTATATTGATAAACAACGGCCCTCCTTTATACGTTCCACTTTTACTTGTTCCAACCGGATACGCATATCCAGATATTTCATTTATCACAATATTGTGTGCGCTACCAAATTCGGTAAAATGAGTATCTGCAGAAAATGTTTTTGGTAAATTTGACGTTATATTTCGCAGCTTTGTCAAATCAAAAACTTGCATTCCGTGATTAGTCGCTTCACTTACAATAAATGCATGGTTTTTATACACCTTCACATCTCTCCAAGAACTACTTGTTGTTGCTGTTGGTAGCTTCCCTAAATAAATTACATTTTCAGTATCTGTAATATCTATAAATGCTGTTCCGTTGTTCAATCCAACAATAGCATATTCTCTATTTGTTGCTGGGTCCGTCCATCCCCAAGAATCATTTGCTGCTGTTGCAGACATTGTATTTAAATCTACTTGAATCATTAAATCGTAATTATTACAAGGATATGCTCCTGCAAAACCACCTGTACAAACTTGCCTTTTCAATGATAAATCATCACACACATCGCCAATGCCATCTCCGTCCGTATCTTTTTGATCTGTATTCGCTATTAATGGACAATTATCAATTACATCAAGTATGGTGTCATTATCATCATCTGTATCACACACGTCGCCAATACCATCTCCGTCTGTATCTTTTTGGTCTGAGTTTATTAAACTTAAACAATTATCAATAACATCTTCTATACCATCTGCATCTGTATCAGTAATTATAATTTTATCGTCTTTAGAACAAGAACTAAGTAGTAACAGTATAATAATGCTTAGCAAAAAAGTATACCTATATTTCATTTCAAGTTATTTTAAGTTTTCAACAACAAACAAAGGTAATAAATTTAAAATCCGTTTTTTTAAGTTTTCAACGACAAGAAAAGTCAAAATCGCCCATGTACAAAATTAGAAGAACTTGTTAACGAACTGTTAAAAAAAGGCTGTAAACCTTATGATTAAGGAATTAAACTTACTTTTATTCCAATCAAAAAATAAACCAAATGAAACGCATTATCACTGCATTTTTGTGCTTTATAGCTTTACAAATTTCTGCACAACAACACCCTTGGCCAAATGAATTAATCACGACTCCGGTTAAAACAAATTACCAGAAAACATCTACCTACGCAGAAGTGATGACTTACATAACTGCATTGCAAAAAAGAACCCACTTGTTGCATTTAGAATACATGGCAACGAGTAAAGAAGGAAAGAAAATTCCGGTTGTTGTGTTAGCAAACCCAAAAGTATCTTCCCCTACGGAAGCAATGACATCTGGAAAACCAGTATTGTATATTCAAGGGAATATTCACTCTGGAGAAGTAGAGGGAAAAGAGGTTATTCAACAATTAATGCGGGATATTTTATTAGGAGATAAAAAACATTTACTAAATAACCAAATCCTTTTATTTGCTCCTATTTATAATGCGGATTCTAACGATAAAATGAAAAAAGGGAGAAGACCATCTCAAGAAGATAGTCCGGTTGAAGTTGGAATTAGATCAAACAGTCAAGGGTTGGATCTGAACAGAGATGGAATTAAAATGGAAGGGCTTGAAACCAATGGATTAATTCAGAATGTATTGAACAAATGGAACCCTGAAATGCTGGTAGATTTACATACTACAAATGGCACTTGGCATGGTTACGGAATCACATACGCACCTAGTTATCATTCTGTAGGAGAAAAAGCGCCCTATAATTTTACGTGGGATGTTTTACTTCCAGAAGTAGTAAAAAAAACAGATGAAAACTACAACGTAAAAATTGGTCCTTACGGATATTACAACACCAAACAAGGTTGGCCACCAACTGCTATTTACACGTACAATCATCATCCTAGATATTTAGTAAACCAAATGGGCTTGCGTAACAAAATTGGGATTTTAAGTGAGTCTTTTGCCCACGATCGTTTTTATAAACGCATGAATGGAACGTATGGTTTTGTTGCAGAGATTTTAGAATTTACAAATAAAAATGGTAAAAAGATGATGGCAATTAATGCGAAAGCAGAAAAAGACGCCATCAATAATGTGATTGAAAATGCCGGAAAAGCAAAAAAGGGAGTTCGTTTTAAAATGGTTGCTTTAGATAAAAAGATACCTAATTATAGAACCTATGATTACACTCCGTACATCAACAACAAAGGAGATAAAAGCTATATCCGTTCTGGAAAAATTATTGATGTAAAAGACGTAACCAATCTTTCAAGGTTTGATGCAACAGTTAGCACCACATTGCCAAGAGGGTATTTCTTGCCAAAATCTATGAAGCCGATTGCAGAACATCTAAGAAAACAAGGGATAAAAGTTACCGAGTTAAAAAGACGCAAAAAAGCAACGGGAGAAGTATTTATGATTACCGAATTAAAAAACGCTACTCGTAAGTTCGAAGGACATAATATGACCACTGTAAAAGGCACATATAAACCTGCAACAAGAACTTTTAAAAAGGGAGATTATTGGATTGACATGGCGCAACCATTAACAAACCTGGCTTTCTATATGTTAGAACCAAAATCTGATGATGGTTTGGTTACTTGGAATTTCTTTGATGCGTATTTAAAATCTCAAGGAGTCGCTTCTAAAAGGGTAGAATACCCAGTTTTTAAATATTATTTTGTAAAATAACCCGAACAGATTACAAACTTAACAGTGGTGCATTTTTAAAAAGTGCCACGGTTTTTTATGCATATATTTTCTAATTTATCATTCTTTTTAATCATAAGAATTGCCGTACCTTTGCGGCATGTTAGAAGATAAAAACCAAGATAGAACGTCGTTATCTGAGCTAGGAGAGTTCGGATTAATTAAGCATTTAACAACTCATTTTAAAACAAATCATACCTCAACAGTAAAAGCTGTTGGAGATGATGCTGCTGTATTAGACGCTTCAAAAAAGCAAACCTTAGTTACTACCGATTTATTGATTGAAGGTGTGCATTTTGATTTGAGCTACATGCCGTTAAAACATTTAGGATATAAAGCGGTAATGGTGAATTTATCTGATGTGTATGCAATGAACGGAATTGCTGAGCAAATCACAGTTTCTATTGCTGTCTCTAACCGTTTTCCACTAGAAGCAATTGAAGAGTTGTATGCTGGAATTCAATTAGCTTGTGAGACCTATAATATTGATTTAATTGGTGGAGATACTACTTCATCAACAAAAGGAATGTTGATTTCTGTTACTGCAATTGGTAAAGCCGATAAAGAAGATATTGTGTACAGAAATGGCGCTAAAGAATCTGACTTAGTTGTAGTTACTGGAGATTTAGGAGCTGCTTATTTAGGGTTACAAGTATTAGAAAGAGAAAAACAAGTATTTCAAGTTGACCCAGAAAATCAACCAGATTTAGATAATTACACCTATTTAATAGAGCGTCAATTAAAACCAGAAGCTCGTAAAGATGTATCTGGAATGTTAAAAGAATTAGAAGTAAAACCAACTTCTATGATTGATATTTCTGATGGGTTGTCTTCTGAAATTATGCATATCTGTTCACAATCTAAAGTGGGTTGTAAAATTTATGAAGATAAATTACCTTTAGATCCTCAAGTAATTTCTGCTGCTGAAGAATTCAATATGGATTCTACAATGATTGCATTAAGTGGAGGTGAAGATTACGAATTGTTATTTACTGTACCAATTGCTGATTTTGACAAGATAAAAGGGAATCCAAATTTTTCTATTATTGGACATATTCTCGAAGAAAGCCAAGGTATGAGTTTAGTAACTAGAGGAGGACAAGAAATGGAGCTAAAAGCACAAGGTTGGAACGCTTTGAAAGAAGAATAAAACAACTATAGTTTATAAAAAAAACTCGCAATTAATCTTTGCGAGTTTTTTTATGACCTAATTTAGCAACTCTTGACAAAGCCTTTTAATGCGATTATCAATTCGTCTCTATTTTCAATATGGCTCATATGTCCGTCAGGGAATTCTACAACTTCTACCTCTGTGTTTTTAACCTGATCTAACAACTCATTATAATCCAACACAGGGTCTTTTTTTCCAAGAATCAACATCTTTTTATATGGAGAAAAATGCAACAACACTTCTCTATCATTTCTAATTTTCATTCCTTCTTGAGCAGCAATATAGCCTTGTAAAGGTGTTTTTAAAGCCTCTTCCTTTATCGCTGTAATTTCAGCTTTAAATAGCGTTCTGTTTTTGGGTCTAAACAAGTTTGCAATTGACATCTTAACCAAGTTTTCATAATTATTTTTCACCGCTTCAACCGCTCTGTTTCTTAGTTGTACTCGAATAGCATCATCAGCTCTTGTTGTAGAATTCATCAAACACAAACCTTTTACATTATCTGGGTTTTTCTCTGCAAAAGCCAACGCTACATAGCCCCCTAAAGAATGCCCAATAAAAATAGATTTTCTGATTTTTAAATGTGTTAAAACAGCCGCTACGGCTTCTGCCATGATTTCCATTGTATGCACATACCCCAAACACTCCGTTTGTCCGTGACCTAATAAATCAATACAAATAACACGTTTTTTTTCAGAAAAAGAAGCGACAACAGCATTCCACATGGTTAAATTCTCTAAAAAGCCATGTAATAAAACAACAGCAGTCCCTTTTCCTTCGGTTGAAAATGAAATTTTTGTATTTTTATAAATAATAGAATCTTGCATCACACAAAAATATGTATCTTTAGTGGACAAAACCTTAATAATCACTCAAAATGTTCACCTCTCCATTTGCTAATACCTCACAAAAAACTAAGAAAAAGCTGACCTTTTCATTATTCTATTTATTAATAGTTTCCATGGTTACAATGCGTTATTTTGACACGTATTTGATCAACAAAATTACCCCAAATGGAATTATTTCTTTTGAATTTTCAAAAACACTAGAACGCTCTCAAGAAATATTAGATTCTTGGTCTCCTTTAGCAAAGATATTTGCTGGGTTAAGTTTAGGGTACGACTTTTTCTTTTTATTGATCTACACCTTATTTATCTCATTACTAATTCACAAACTAAATGAGCGTTTATGGATTGGAAAACCTTTTTATAGAACAGGAGAAATTCTTATTTGGACGATGTTTATTGTAGTTATTTTTGAGGCTGTAGAAAATGTGTGTTTAATTAAATTATTGACTGGAAGTTCATATCAATATTGGGCCTCTGTAGCTTACTATTTTGCTGCAGCTAAGTTTTTATTAATTAGCATCTCTGTACTCTATATTATTAGCAACTTTTTTATAGTGCTTTTCAAGAAACGTTCTTAAGTGAATAAAACAAAAGAGATCTTTATCACTGGTTTTGCGTTGTTTTCTATGTTTTTTGGAGCTGGGAATTTAATTCTACCTCCTTTTTTAGGAGTGCAATCTGGTGAAAACTGGAGTATTGTTACACTTGGTTTTTTTGTGACTGCAGTTATTATTCCCATTATTGGAATTATGGCGCACGCACGCTTACAAGGAACCATGTACGATTTCGGCAAAAAAGTATCACCCGCTTTTAGCTTCATATACTGTTTGATTGTATATGCGATTTCTATTGCTTTACCCGCACCAAGAACGGCTTCTGTTACGCACGAAATGGCCATTGCTCCTTTTTTAGGAACCTCGTCTTTATGGACTAGTTTGATCTATTTTATTTTGGTGTTTATTTTCGTGATGAATCGCTCAAAAATATTGAGTCTAATTGGAAAATACTTAACTCCTTTTATCATCATTATTCTATTAGCAGTCATTTTTGTAGGTGTTACCACTACTCCAGAAGCAATAAATTTAACAACTTTTGACACGCCTTTTGTCAGTGGATTATTAGAAGGATACCAAACCTTTGATGCTATTGGAGCGATTGTAGTTGGTGGCGTTTTAGTAATCTCAATGAACTTTAACAAAGACACCTCTTTTACACTCAAAAAAGAATTGATTACAAAAGCTGGAATTGTAGCAGGCGTTGGGTTATTAATCATTTATGCAGGATTGATTTACAGCGGAGTACAGTACAGTGCAACTTTTGCAAAAGAAGCAACAAGAACAGAAATATTATCGAGTTTAAGCACGCAAACATTAGGAAACGTTGGAACTACATTTTTAAGTGTATTGGTTGCGTTGGCTTGTTTTACAACTGCAGTCGGAATTATAACCGGAACGGCAGATTACTTTAAAGGGCTGTTTAAGGATTCTCAAAAAACGTATTTAATCACTGCAATTATTAGTTGTGTTTTAGGCGTTTTAATTGGTCAATTTGATGTGCATTATATTATTGTAATTGCTTTACCGGCTTTGATGTTTATTTACCCAATTACCATCATTCTAATTCTACTAAATGTATTGCCAGAAAAATTAGCATCACCTGCTGTATTTAAAACTGTTGTCGGTGTTACTTTCTTGTTTAGCATTCCTGATTTTTTAAAGTTCATTATCAATCCAGAAAGGTTAACCGGAATTCAAAGTTACATTCCGTTCTCAGAATTTAGTTTGGGTTGGGTATTGCCTGCGATAGTAATTTTTATTTTCACTAACTTAGTAGTGAAAAAGAAAACTGCAAATGAATAAATTAATTTTGAGAGCTTTTCTACGGTCTTCTTTTCATCCTCTTTGGCCCTAGCCAAAGCCAAAAACCAGTAATCGTAAATAACAACAAGGCTATACTCATTACTGTAGTATACACCAATTTGATAGGATTACCCTTTGTTTTAAAATAAGTATCTAACACAGAACCATCATGAAGCTCTTCAATAAAATCAGAATATCTTCTTTCAATAGACAGCAAATTTCCTGTAGAACCATCCAATTGAACGCCGTAGTAATCAGTAAAAACAAATTTCACAACGCCTTTACTTTTTCGAATGTCTATCCTCTTAACGGTTACTGAAATATCGTTGGATATTTCATCCTTTAAATACATAAAAGCATTCTTCTCTAAACTATCTAAAGGCAACCAATTTTTTAATTCTGTAGATGTTCCTTGGTGAGTTTTTGATAATAAAATTCCGAAACTATTCTTTTTCCAACCCAAAAATAAGCCACTCACAGAAATCACAAAAAAGAAAACAAACAGCGTTGCGCCCATTGTTCTATGTACTTTTCTAAAACCACGAATAATTGTAGCTTGTTTTTTTCTATTTGGGTTTTTTACCATAAATTAATTATGAATCGCGAAGCTACTTTTTTCCGCATAAAAAAAGCGAGTTTTCACCCGCTTTAACTTTTATTTATCTTCTTTAAATTATTGATTCATTAACGATTCAATTTCATCAGCAGCAATAGGAATGTTTTGCATCAAATTAAAAGGAGCACCCGTTTCTTGAATCACAACATCATCTTCTAAACGAATTCCCATATTCTCTTCTGGAATATATATACCTGGTTCTACGGTAAAAACCATATTAGCTTTCATTGGTGTTTTTAACGCCCCGTAATCATGTGTATCTAACCCCATATGGTGCGAAGTTCCGTGCATGAAATATTTTTTATACGCTGGCCAATTTGGATCTTCGTTTTGTACATCTGCTGTGTCGATTAATTTTAAACCTAACAATTCTGATGTCATTATTTTACCAACTTCTTTATGGTATTCTGACCAAATTGTTCCCGGAATTAGCATGTTTGTTGCTTCATCTTTCACTCTATTTACAGCATTATAAACAGCTCTTTGTCTGTCTGTAAATCTCCCTGAAACAGGAATTGTACGTGTCATGTCAGAAGAATAATTTGCGTATTCTGCTCCAACATCCATCAACAACATATCTCCAGCTTTACATTCTTGATTGTTCTCAATATAATGTAATACACAAGCATTGTATCCAGAACCAACTATTGGAGTATATGCAAATCCTTTAGAGCGATTTCTTAGAAACTCATGCATAAACTCTGCTTCAATTTCATATTCCATCACGCCTGGCTTAACAAAACCTAAAATTCGTCTAAATCCCTTATCGGTAATATCACAAGCAGCTTGAATTAAAGCGATTTCTTCTTGTTCTTTTACTCCTCTAATATCATGTAAAATAGGAGCGCTTTTTGCCCAATTATGAGCATGGAAGTTTCCTTTTACTTTTTTAATAAATCGATCTTCTCTGGTTTCTAATTCAACAGATTGACGGTAATGTTCATTTGTATTTAAATAAACTGTTTCTGCTTCTGTCATTAAATCAAAAAACACCTTATCAAAATCACTTAACCAATGCACTGTTTTAATTCCAGTAGTTTTAGTTGCTTGTTCTTTCGTTAGTTTTGCTCCTTCCCAAATAGCAATATGATCATTTGTTTCTGTAACAAACAAAACTTCTCTATGACTCGGGTTGCTTGCATCGGGAAATAACACTAAAATACTTTCTTCTTGATCTACACCACTTAAATAAAAAATATCTCTATGCTGATGAAAAGGCAATGTACTATCTGCGCCAGTAGTAAAAATATCGTTAGAGTTAAATACTGCTATCGATTTTGATTTCATCTGAGCAGTAAATTTTGTTCTATTCTTTATATAAAGTTGATTGCTTATTGGATGGTATTTCATGTTATAATTTTTATGCTAACAAATGTACTGATTTATACAAAGAATCTTTTCTCCTGGAACCTTATTTTAATAAAACACCCTCTAAAAAGAACTCAATACTGTTTTTAATTTAAGAACACTAAAGAGCTTCAATGAAGCTAAATGATTTGGATTTACAGTAGAAATAGGCTCAAAAAAAAGCCCGATTAATACATATTAATCGGGCTTTTTTTTACTCTTTATTTATGATCTTCTAGAAGATCTATTGTCATTTCTTTTTCTGCTTCCACTTTGTGAATTAGATGAACTTGAAGAGTTTCCTGTTCTCTTTTTAGGTTGATGGTTTTTCCTTTGGGGCTTACTCGAATTTGGTTTCCCAGGCTCATCATTATTTTTAGGCTCAAAGCCTTCATATACCTCAGTAGCTAATTTCTGTTTTAATAACTTTTCTATCTGACGTACATATTCCATTTCTTCAATACAAACTAAAGACAATGCTTCCCCTTCAGCTCCAGCTCTACCGGTTCTTCCAATTCTATGCACATAATCTTCTGGTACATTTGGTAACTCAAAATTAATTACGTGTGGCAACAATGGAATGTCTAATCCTCTTGCAGCAATATCTGTCGCTACTAAAACTCTAATATCATTATTTTTAAAACCTGCCAACGCTTTTGTTCTTGCTCCTTGACTTTTATTACCATGAATAGCTGCAGCAGAAATATTACTCTTTACCAATTTCTCTGTCAACTTATTTGCTCCGTGTTTGGTTCTTGTAAAAATTAGAACTTGCTTCCAATTCCCTTCAGTAATTAGCTTTGCAACTAACTCTGTTTTTTTTCCTTTATCAACTCTATATACCTTTTGTGAAACTTTCTCAGCAGTGGTGTTCTCTGGTGTTGCTTCAACCAATACTGGATTGTTTAAAATTGTAGCAGCCAATTCTTTTATCTCTTTAGAAAAAGTTGCAGAGAATAATAAGTTTTGACGCTTAGAAGGCATCATGCTCATGATTCTTTTGATATCTCTCAAAAAGCCCATGTCTAACATTCTATCTGCCTCATCTAAAACTAAAATTTCAACTCTCTTTAAAGACAGCGCTCCCTGATTTTCTAAATCAAGTAATCTTCCAGGTGTTGCAACTAACACATCTACTCCTTGTCTAATAGTTGCTATCTGAGCTTTCGCTTTTACACCACCAAAAACTACTGTTGATCTGATGTCTAGATTCTCTCCATATCCTCTAACATTCTCATGAACCTGAGCTGCTAACTCTCTAGTTGGCGTTAAAATTAACGCTCTAATTGGTCTAAATTTAGAGTGACGCGTATTGTTTAATATTTGCAACATTGGCAACGTAAATCCGGCAGTTTTACCTGTACCGGTTTGTGCAGATGCTAATACATCTTTTCCCTGTAAAACTAATGGTATTGCTTTTTCTTGTATTGGTGATGGTGTTGTGTACCCTTGCTTGGCAACTGCTTTTAATAAAGCATCTGATAATCCTAATGATTTAAACGACATATATCTATTTTGAAAAACAACGAAAACCGTTGTTTTTATCCGCTGCAAATGTACAGCTATTTATCTAAAAGGTATTTATCAAAACACGCTGGAAATTGACAACTTATTTGTTCTTAAAAAAGAACCTTAAATTTTTGTTAATATTTTTGATTTTGATGGCAGTTGTGGTAATTTCATCAGCTCAAATCAACTACAATGAAAACCTTATTAAGATCAACAGCTTTGTTTTTTCTAGCTACATTCTCAATTACGGCTCAACAAAACACAACCTCAGCAAAATCAATTCAAGATGCTTTGGACCAAAAACAAAAACTAACTCAAAATTCAATTGTTAAAAACATTGAATTCACCAACATTGGCCCTACAATTATGAGTGGTCGTGTAGTAGATATTGATGTAAACCCAACCAATACAAACGAGTTTTATGTTGGATATGCGTCTGGTGGATTGTGGCACACAAACAATAACGGGACTTCTTTTACACCAGTAATGGACAATTCTCCTACTCAAAACATTGGAGATATTGCTATTGATTGGAAAAATGGAACTATCTGGGTTGGAACCGGAGAAAGCAATTCTTCTCGTTCTTCATATCCCGGAATCGGAATTTTAAAATCTTCTGACAAAGGAAAGACCTGGCAACATGTTGGCTTATCCGATTCGCAACATATTGGTAGAATCATCATCAACAAAAACAATCCAAACGAAGTAATTATTGGTGTTATTGGTCATTTATATTCTAAAAACAAAGAACGTGGTATTTATAAAACTACTGATGGCGGAAAAACTTGGAAAAACACCTTGTTTATTGATGACATGACGGGTATTATTGATATTAGCGTTTCTCCAAAAAATCCAAATGTATTATTTGCAGCTTCATGGGAACGTATCCGTAAAGCTTGGGATTTTGATGGAGATGGAAATGGTTCTGCAATTTACAAAAGTACAGATGCAGGTACTTCTTGGACAAAATTAACAACCAAAGGGAAAGGGTTTCCTATTGGAACTGGAGTTGGAAGAATAGGATTAGCAGCATTTAATGATGATGTTGTGTATGCTTTTTTAGACAATCAATTTAGAAGAAAAGCAACTCCTGCCAAAAAAGATAATGGAATTCAAAAAGATGATTTCAAAACAATGTCAGTTTCTGATTTTATAAAATTAGACAACAAACAATTAAACAGCTATTTACGAAGCAATCGTTTTGATAAAAAAGAAACTGCTGTGTCTGTAAAGTCAGCTGTACAAAAAGGAAGCATTAAGCCAAGTCATTTGGCAACCTATTTAGAAGATGCAAATTCTAAATTATTCAACACTCCAGTTATAGGAGCAGAAGTATACAAATCTACAAATGGAGGTACATCTTGGAAGAAAACACACAAGAAGTATTTAGATGGCGTGTATAGTTCTTACGGATACTATTTCGGTATCATGGGTGTGAGTCAGCTAGATCAAAATAAAATTTATATTGGCGGAGTGCCATTATTAAAATCTAATAACGGAGGAAAAACATTTGAAAATATTGGTGCATCAAACGTGCATTCAGATCATCAAGCAATCTGGGTAAACCCTAACAAAGTCGGTCATGTTATAAACGGAAATGACGGCGGAATAAACATCACTTTTGATGATGGAGAAAACTGGTCTAAAAACAATCCTCAAGCTGTTGGGCAATTTTACGCGATTAATGTAGACAATAAAAAACCATACAATGTTTTTGGAGGCTTACAAGACAATGGGGTTTGGTACGGGCCGAGTAGCTATACCATCTCTAAACGATGGAAAGGAACTGGTGATTACCCATACAAAAGAATTGGCGGAGGCGATGGAATGCAAGTGCAAATAGATTCTAGAGATAACGAAACGGTCTATACCGGTTCTCAATTTGGCTATTATTTTAGATTGAATTTAAAAACAGGGAAGAGAGTTTCAATTCACCCAAAACATCAATTAGGAGATGCTCCATACAGATACAATTGGCAAACACCTATTTTATTATCACCACACAATCAAGATATTTTATACATGGGCGCAAATAAATTACTTCGCTCTATGGATCAAGGAGTAACTTTTGATGTTATTTCTGATGATTTAACAACTGGCGGTAAAAAGGGAAATGTTCCTTTTGGAACGTTAGCAACCATTTCTGAAAGTCCTTTTCAGTTTGGTTTGATATATACTGGTTCTGATGATGGATTGATTCACATTACGAAAGACGGAGGAAATTCTTGGAAGAATATCACAGGAAACTTGCCTCAAAATTTATGGGTAAGCAGAATAATTGCCTCAAAATTCAAGAAAGAAAGAGTCTATGCTACTTTAAACGGAATGCGTTCTGATGATTTTTCAACCTATGTTTTTATGTCTGATGATTATGGACAAACTTGGAAAAGTATTAGCAGTAACATACCAACCTCTGCGGTAAATGTGATCAAAGAAGATTCAGAAAACAAACATATTTTATATGTTGGTACTGATAATGGTTTGTATGTTTCGTTTAACAACGGAACTTCTTGGAATGCTTTTAGTACTGGATTACCAAATGTTGCTGTTCATGATGTAGTAATTCAGCCAGAAGCAAAAGAGTTGGTTGTTGGTACGCACGGAAGAAGCATATACAAAGCAGATATTTCTCAATTACAGAAATTCAATACCATACGTAATAAAGAAACCCATTTGTTTAAGGTGAAAAGTATTCGTTCTTCTTCTCGCTGGGGAAGTTCTTGGAGTCAATGGTCTACACCAAATACACCAGAGGTTGCCCTTTCTATATTCTCAAATTCTGAAAAGAAAGCTACAATTAAAATATATTCTGGTGATGTCGAAGTAACTTCTTTTTCTGTAAACTTTAACAAAGGGTTTAACACTTCTTCTTTTAATGTTTCGTTTTCTAAAAAAGGACGTAAAGCATATCAAAAAGCAAACTCGAAAGAAAAATTAAAAGCAGCTAAAAATGGTATTTATTATTTACCAAAAGGAACGTACACTGTTAAAGTTGACACTGAAGAACAAACATTAAAAATCAACTAATTTATCTCTTAAAACTTTATAAAACAGTACTTTTATCTGATGAGAAAAGTACTGTTTTTTTGTTTCCTACTATTTTCTTTAGGAGGGCATTCTCAATCTAATTGGCAGCAATTTAAAAAACTATCATGTTCAGAAAAAACATGGACAGTTCTTCATGTTTTTAAAGCAAAAAAAGCATATGTAATCGCCAAAGAAGCGCAACATGTTGCTGATTCCATTGCAAAAACACCTTTATTAGACGGTGATAAAAGCGGCGGACAAGTTGATGCTTTTAGACATGCGTATTGGATGGCTCGTTTACAGCAAGAAATAGGAAAAAGAGCAGCAAGAGCTCTCGGGAAAGCACATGAAAAAACAAACTACCAACAATACAAAAACAGCTTATTAGAAGATGGAGAAGCACCTGACAAGGTTTCTTCTGATATGGATTTGTATAATAATGATATTGGACTAAGCCTTACTCAAAAAGGAATTTCACACCCAAAATATGGATTGATTTATAAAATTGTCAATGCTATTTTAGCCGGTAAACTAAAGACAATTAAAAAAGACACCAATCGTAACTATTTGTCTTGTGATGACAAACTTATTACGCAAAAAGAGTTAAAAGGAAAATGGAAAAATAACAAGTGCTTGATGAATTCTAACTACAGTACAAATTAAATTCTAATGCAAAAAATTTATTTTCTTTCTGGCACCATGTGTAATCAAGATTTATGGCAATATGTATTTCCAAAAATAGAGAAATACATACCTGAATATATTGATATTACTTCAGCTACTTCTTTTGAAGAAATCAACCAAATCATCAATTCAAAAATTGTATGTCCGGCTATTTTAGTTGGCTTTTCTCTTGGTGGATTTAGCGCTTTAAATTTCGCAACTCAATATCCTGAGAAAATCAAAAAACTAATCATTATTTCTGCCAATTCAAAAGGGTTGTCTGATGACGAATTAAGATTACGGAAAAGCACCATCAAGTTTTTAGAAACACATGCTTACAAAGGGGTTTCAACTACAAGAGTAAAACAGTTTTTACATCCAGACAATCATCAAAATAAAATAGTGATTCGTATCATCAAAAAAATGGATACTAATTTAGGTAAAGAAGTCTTAATTAAACAATTAAAAGCAACATCAACCAGAATAGACATTACCTCTCATTTAAATAAAATTATAAGTCCAATACTGCTAATCGGTGCAGACCAAGATAAATTAATTTCTTACAAAGACTTATCCCATTTAAAAGAGCAATTTAAAAATATACAGTCGATCCAAATAAAAAATTGTGGCCATATGATTCCGCTAGAAAAACCTCTAGAAATAGTTGGAATCATCAACAATTATTTAAATGAATACTAAAAAAACCTCATCTAAATCTGTTCTAATAATTGAGAGTTAAATTTTAATAAAGAAATAGGTCTATAGTATTACAGACCTATTCTTTATTGTTTTTCTCTTTCCTCGTTATTAAAAAGGCATCTATTATTTCTTCTTATTGGTTTCAAAAAAATGCCACATCATTTCATTAAAAAATATATCGTGAGAAGTTTTTCCTAATGGAAAACCAAGATTAAAATCATTGGCACCTGGCCAAGTATGACCTCCATTTTCTACCTTAACTAAAACAACATCTTTATCTCCACTATATGTTGTAATATTTACAGCAGTTTCATCTTCTTTTGTATTTATTTTTCTCACAAATGAACTATTGTTTTTATTGTGATTATTCCAATAAGTAATTGTCTCTTCAGCCGAATTATAGGCATTCTTTTTCCCATTGTACTTAACAATAACGTCTGCATCTCCATGAGCTAATAAAACTGCAATTTTCTCTTTAGAAGTATGTCTTTTTTTTACTTCATTTGGTATTGGAGCACCAACAGAAGCAATAGCGGCAAATACTTTTGGCATCTCTACAGCTAATCTGTACGTAAAAAAGCCTCCACGAGAAAGCCCAACTGCAAAAATTTTATTTGTGTCTACGTTATAATGTTTATTTATTTTCTCTAGTAATTGACGAATAAATTCAACATCCTTAGGCCCTTTATCATAGTCCATCCCAAAACCAACATTCCAATCTTTCTTTTTTCCTTGTGGATATACAACTATAAAATTATGTTTATCTGCGGTCGCATTCATTTCTGTATAAAACATATGCTCTAAAGCACTCATTCCAGAGCCATGGAAATTTAAAACTAAAGCAGTTAACTTTTCTTTGTTTATTGTTTTTGGAATATACATGGTAAATTGACGCATTTCTCCATCAACCTTAATCCCTTGGGTTTGCCCGTAACTAAATGTACTCATGAAAATACAAATAATGCATGTAAATAATGTTTTCATCTTTTTATTTTTAAGTTTTTTTAGCAATTGTGTTTCATACAAATGCAATGCAAAAAAACCTAAAAAAAGGAAACATCTCTGCTTTAATGGTAATTAGCTCTAACGAAATGATAATTTCGTCAATTTTTAAATTTCAATTTTCCTGTAAGAAGAGGGTGTTTTACCTTCAAATTTCTTAAATGCACTATTGAAAGAAGACAAGCTACTAAACCCCGTATCAAAAGCTATTGAAGAAATCGTGAATTTTTCACTTTCTGTACTGGAAAGCATCCTTTTTGCATCTTGAATTCGATAATAATTGATAAAATCATTAAAGTTTCGTTTCGCATATTGATTAATAACTGAAGATGTTTTTTGTGTACTTTGCCCTATCAATTTACTTAGTTTTGATAGTGATAAATCCGACTCAAGGTATTGTTTTTCGTCTATAACGAACTTAGAAATTTCGTTAAACAAGAGTGAGTTATCATTCTCTTTGAAAGCTTCTCCATTAATTTCTGTTGTTTTTAGTTCAAATGCTTTATAACTTAAAAAATAGACAGCTAAAGAATACACAATAGGACCAATAATATAAGGAACTTCATCATCTAAAACATTAAGCGCATATGAAAACCAAATAATAACAAAGCCAATAATCAAGAATCGTAACCAATCAAATATTGCTTTTTGTGATTTAGTTAGTTCCTCTTTCAGGTAGTTCTTCTTTACTCTTTTTAAACTCTTCCATGACAAAAATATATAAAAAGCAAAATGCAAGTAAATAAAGATAAGAACACTACCAAATAAGATTATTGCCGTTTTATTATTGCTC
>Ga0256372_1000007_pt1 | contig 18132 bp, 16 predicted proteins | sample SI3LviralmetaG_FD_190081 | JGI IMG/M metagenome (GOLD analysis project Ga0256372, IMG submission 190081) | Sea-ice brine viral communities from Beaufort Sea near Barrow, Alaska, United States - SI3L | ecosystem: Environmental > Aquatic > Marine > Coastal > Brine | place: USA: Alaska | collected...
CATCACCGCCAAAGACCCCATCACCGGCGAATATGCCGTTGCCGTGGCCAGCCGGTTCTTTGCGGTTGGCGCGCTGGTTCCGCACATGGCGGGGGGCGTTGGCGCCATCGCGACGCAAGCCTACGTCAACCCGCTTTATGGTGTTGAGGGGCTGGCGATGCTGCGCGCCGGCGCGGCGGCCCCTGAGGTGATCGCGGCCCTGACCGCCCGCGACCAGGGCCGCGCATCGCGCCAGTTGCACATGATCGACACCGCGGGGCGGAACGCTGCCTTCACCGGCGCCGATTGCATCGACTGGGCGGGGCATCGGGTGGCGACGGGCGTGTCGGTGGCGGGCAACATGCTGGTCGGCCCGCAGGTGGTGGAGCAAACCCTCGCCGCCTATCTTGCGCACATGCACCTGCCCTTGGCGGACCGGCTGCTGACTGCGATGGAGGCAGGCGCCGCGGCGGGGGGCGACAAACGCGGCACCCAGTCGGCGGCCCTGAAGATCATGCGCGGCGAGGCGTATCCCTGGCTGGATCTTCGCGCCGACGATCACCCCGACCCACTGGCCGAACTGCGCCGCCTGCACGCGGTGGCGCAAGAACGGTTCCTGCTGATGGCCGAGACGCTGCCAACCACCAACAATTTCTCAGGCATGCGCGACCGGACCGCGATCGACGCCAAGATCAACGCCACTGAGGCGGATCGGATCGCGGCAGGACGCAGCTCCGCCTCGTTCGCCACGCCGTTAACGCGGGCCTGAGGCGGGCAGGCTTTTTGTCCCACGATGCGGGGTGGCGGCTGCGCATGTGATGCCTTGCGGCGATGCAGGCGTTCAGGTTGCGCGACTGCGGCTTGATCGCGGTGCCCAAGCCCGACATCATGCAAAACATCACGCGATGCGTTGAAAAGCGATGACGCAGACTCTGTCGATGGGGTAGGTAGCGCAGTCTGCCGCAACGGCGGCTGGCACTGCCTCATGAAGGAAAGCCGACCATGTATGCGATGCGATGCCTGAAGGCGACGCTGTGACCGAAGCTGACCGCGCCGCGCATCTGACCGCCCTCGGCTGGTCGGACTTTTTCGCAGATCAGCTTTCGGACGATGAACGCGATGCCAGCCCGATGCGCGTGTCTGGGGTGCATCGCAGCCGGATCTCCGCCATCGGCGATGCTGGCCCCGTGAGGTTGGAGCCGCACGGCCGCGCAAGAGCCGCCGATTTCGCCGTCGGGGATTGGGTGTTGGCCGACGCGCAGACGCGCCTGATCCACCGCCGTCTGGACCGCAAGACCTTGCTGGAGCGTCATGTCGAAGGCGGCAGAGTTCCCCAGCTTATCGCCGCCAATGTCGACACGCTGTTCATCGTGACGTCCTGCAACGCCGATTTCAACCCCGCACGGTTGGAGCGGTATCTGGCCCTTGCGAACGAGGCCGGGACCACCCCGGTCATCTTGCTGACCAAGGCGGATGAGACATCTGATGCCGCCAGCTTTGAAGACCGCGCTGCCGCGCTGCAACGGGGTCTTGTCGCGGTCTCGCTGAATGCCAAAAGCCCAGATGCCGCCAAGGTTTTGGCACCCTGGATCGGCCCGGGGCAGACAATTGTGCTGGTCGGGTCCTCAGGCGTCGGGAAATCCACGCTGCTGAACACGCTGGCCGGGCCAGATCAGGCGACACCGCAAGCGACCAGTGGCGTGCGTGAGGACGACGCCAAAGGCCGCCACACCACCACGTCGCGGTCGCTTCATGCCACCGCGGATGGCGGGCTGGTGATCGACACGCCGGGCATCCGGTCGCTGCATGTGGGCGACGCGGCCTTCGGCATCGAAACCCTGTTCGCGGAGATCACCGAGCTTGCGCCCCTGTGCAAGTTCCGCGACTGCACCCATGCGCATGAACCGGGCTGCGCCGTCCGCGCCGCCGTGGCCGCTGGCACATTGCCGCCTGAGCGTCTGGCGCGTTGGAGCAAACTGCGCGAGGAAAACCGTGTCGCGGTGGCGGCGCGTGCCGGGCCCCATGGAGGCCGCGGCAAGCGCTGATCGCTACAGCGCGTCCAGCGCGGCGGAAAGGTCCGCGATCAGATCGCCCACATCCTCAATGCCGACAGACAGCCTGAGCAGGTTGGGCGGGATCCCGGTATGGGGCTCAATGGTGTGGCGATGTTCAACCAAGCTTTCGACGCCGCCAAGCGAGGTGGCGCGGTGGAACAACTGCAACCGCCCCGCCACGGCCAGCGCCTCAGGGGCACCACCGGTGACCAGCACCGACAAAAGGCACCCAAACCCGCCACGCATCTGCCGCGCCGCGACCGCATGCCCGACATGGGATGGCAGGCCGGGATAGAACACATCGTCAACCTTGGGATGGGCCAGCAGGAATTCCGCGATGGTCTGGGCGTTGGCGCTCATCCGCTCCATGCGCAGCGGCAAGGTGCGCATGCCGCGCACCAGCAAATAAGCCTCAAAGGCGCCCAGCACCGCGCCTGCATCGTGCCGGTCTGCGCGGATCGCGGCCCAGATCGGGGCGTCCGGGGCGTTGGTGACCAGCGCGCCGGCCAGCACGTCAGAATGCCCGTTGATGGCCTTGGTCGCCGAATGCATCACGATGTCCGCGCCGAAATCCAGCGCCCGCGTCAGGATCGGCGTGGCGGCGGTGCCGTCCACCGCCAGCAGCCCGCCCGCCAGATGCGCGCAGTGTGCGGCATGGGCGATGTCCACGGTTTTCAGCCACGGGTTGGACGGGGTTTCAATGAACACCAGATCGGGCGCATGGGCGGCGCAGGCCGCGCGCAATGCGTCCGCGTCGGCGGCGTCGACCTCATGCAGGGCAATGTTGCGGCGGGCCGCGAAGCCGCGCACCCATTTGACCGTGCCCCAGTAGATGCCGCTTTGCATCACCACGCGCGCCCCATCTGGCAGGGCGCGCATCAGCGCCGCGATTGCCGCCATGCCCGACGGGAACAGCAGCACCTGCGCCGCGCCTTCAAGCTGGGCGAGGACCTTTTCCGCCAACCGCACGCCGTCGCCATCGTCGCGCGCGTAAATGTTGGCCGGGTTCAGCGGCTGGTAATCAGGGCCGCGCGCAAATGTCGTCGACGGCTGGATCGGCGGAACCAGGCCGCCGCTGGCAACATCAAGCGCACCGGCCGCTTGGGCGGCGATGGTGGCGGGGGATAGCTTTGCGGTGTGGGTCATATTGCGGTCCTGTCATGCTGCGCGCCAGACAGCAGATAACACTGGGCGCACGGCTTGTCCGCCCCCCGCCTGCGCTGATCCGCATCAAGGCCGCTAAACCTCGCGCCGCGCGCGGTCTGCGCCAAGGGCAATCGCGGCCCCTGCATCGGCCAGCCGCAGCGCCCGCGCCGCGGCCTGCAGCGGGTCAATCCCGGCGCTGGACAGGTTGCCCATCGCCGCGCGCGCCGCCACACCTTGCACGATGGCCGCGCTGCGAAAGAACGCAAAGGCCAGATAGACCGGCCAATCATCAATCCCCGCCCGGCCCGACGCGGCGCAGTAACGGTCAAGAAACGCGTCCTCAGACGGCAACCCACTGCCCGAAGCGATCCCGCCCGGCAGATCGGCGGGCATCCGGTAGGGCAGGCACAGATAGCCCAGATCAGCCAGCGGATGGCCGATGGTCGACAGTTCCCAATCCAGCACGGCGACCACCCGCGGCGCAGTTTGGTGCACGATGGTGTTACCCAGCCGGAAATCGCCGTGGGCGATGGCGCTTTCGTCGGCCACGTCCACGCGCTCAGACAGCCAATCGCGCAGCCGGTCCATGGTGGCGTAATCGAGGGTCGCAGGCAGCGCGGGTTTCGACGCCTCATACTGCCCGGCCCAGCGGGCGGTCTGGCGGGCCAGATACCCCTCAGGCCGCCCGAACCGGTCCAGCCCCACCGCGCGCCAATCCACCCCGTGCAGCGCGGCCAACGTGTCGGCCAATGAAAACGCCAGCGCCGCACGGTCCGCCCGCGCCACCGGCCCCATGGCCGGGTCAGGAATGATCCGCCCGTCCACATGGGACATGACGAAAAATTCAGCCCCGATCACCGAACGATCATCGCAATAGGCCAGCATCTCCGGCGCGGGCACGCCCGACCCCGCAAGCGCCTGCATCACCTTGTATTCGCGGTCCACCGCATGGGCTTTGGGCAGCAGATCGCCCGGCGGCTTTTTGCGCAGCACAAAGCGCGCGCCGGTCCCGGCGGTCAGCAGATAGGTGGGGTTGGACATGCCCCCCTGGAACTGCTGCACCGACAGGCCAGACGCCAGATCAGGCGCGATGTGCGGCGCGGCCATCGCAAGCCAGCGGGCCAGCGCATCGACATCAATCCGGTGCACCGGCATCGGGGCGATCAAGGCGGGGGCGTCGTCGCGCATGGCTCAGCGTCCTTCGAAAGCGGCGGGGCGGCGTTCGACAAAGCTTTGCACACCTTCGCGGAAATCGAAGGCCTGAAAGCTTTTGACCATCTCGGCATCCGCCATTTCAAGCGATTGCGCGAAGCTTTGGTGATACGACGCGCGGATCTGCGCCTTCATCACCGCGACTGAGCGCGGCGACACGTCATGGGCCAACACCCGCGCCACCCCTGCGACATGTGCGGCCAGACCGGCGCCCGGCAGCGCGTGATTCACAAGCCCGAGGCGCACGGCCTCAGCCCCGTCAAATTTGCGCGCGGTCAGCATCAGATCAAGGGCGTTGGCCTCTCCCACCAACCGCGGCAACAGCCATGCGACGCCGTGTTCCGCAATCAGCCCGCGGGCAGCAAAGGCGGTGGTAAACTTGGCATCATCGGCCGCGAACCGCAGATCGGCATACAGCGTCATGATAAGCCCGATGCCCGCGCACGGCCCGTTGATCGCGGCGATGATCGGCTTGGGGCAGCTGTAGAAATAGCCGAACCGCCCGGGATAGGCCGCGCCCAGATCAGGCCCGGGCGCATCCACCGGCGGCACCGATTGCGGAAACAGCGCCTCGGCCCCGTCTTCGCCAAGCGCGCCGGTCAGCCGGTCCATATCTGCGCCCGCGCAGAACCCCCGCCCTGCGCCAGTGATCACGATCACGCGGGTTTCGGGATCATTGCCCGCGTCGGTCACGGCGCCGCGCAATTCATCCGCCATCAGCGCAGTCCAGGCGTTCAGCCGCGCTGGACGGTTGAGGGTGATGGTCGTCACCCGGTCCGCCGCGGCCACAAGGATTTCGCGATATTCGGTCATGATCAACGGCCTTCGAATTTCGGGGCGCGTTTTTCCACAAACGCGCGGACGGCGTTTTTGTGGTCTTCGGTCTGGCCGGCATGGACGTGGTGCGTGACCTCCAGATCCATGCAATCGCCCAATTCTCCGCCGATCGCGCGGTTCAGGTTTTCTTTGATGTAGCGGTAGGCGATCGGCGGCCCGTCGGCCAGACGGCGTGCCAAGGCCATGGTTTCTTCGGCCAGCTTGTCGGTGGGCACGACCCGGTTGGTCAGCCCCAGCGCCAGCGCCTCAGCGGCGGTCACCCGGTCCGACAACAGATACATTTCGCGCGCTTTGGCCGGGCCGACCAGCTGCGTCAGGAACCATGTGCCGCCGTAATCGCCCGCGAACCCGACCTTGGCAAAGGCAGTGGTCATGAACGCGTCCTCAGCCATCACCCGCATGTCGCAGGCCAGCGCCATGGCAAACCCCGCGCCTGCCGCCGCGCCGGTCCATGCGGCCAGCGTGGGTTTGGGCATCTGGTGCAGCTTGCCCGACGTGGCGCGTTGGCTGAGCCGCTGGCGGTGGATCGCAGCGTCGATGCCCAGATCGGCCCCCGCGCCTTCGGACATCGCCTTGACGTCGCCCCCGGCGCAGAACGCGCCGCCTGCGCCGGTCAGCACGATGACGCGGACCTCTGGCGCGGTTTCGGCCCAGGCGAGGCGGTTGGCCAGCGCCTCAAGCATCGGGCGCGACAGGGCGTTGCGCCGGTCGGGGCGGTTCAGCGTCAGGGTCAGCACCCCGTCATCCAAGGCCGCCAGCAGGTCGTTGGTTCCGGTGTCGATGGTCATTGGATTGCCTCCAGCGCGGTGCGCTTGTCGTCATAGCCGCTCAGCGATTGCTTCAACACGGCGTGGTTCAAAAGCGTCTCAGCAACCTGTTCGGTCCCCGAGGCGTCAAAAATTCTGGTGCGTGTCCAATAGGATTCCGTTCGGCGGCTTTCGGCCAGCGCAACGATTTCCCGGCGGACCACATAGTCCCGGCCCACCATCAGCGGGCCGTTCAGCATCGAAACCTCAAGATCCGCGAACAGCCCAACCACCGGCTGCACCACCGGGAACGCGGTCTGGGCGCCGGTGTATTCGGCCAGCACGCTGACCATTTCCAAGGGCACAACCGCCCCGCCCCAAGGCGTATCGCCCGCATACCATGGCGAATTTTCGGTGATCCGCGCCAGCTTCTGGGTCAACGAAAATGGATACAGCCCGCCCATATGCTGATCGGCGTCCATGCGCACATGCTCGTCCGGCCCGGCCATGCCGACATGCAGTGCGCCAAGGATCACCAGCGGCCCATGCGGGCGCAGCTTGGCCATCCGGTCATCGAGCAATGTAGGGCCGGGGCCGATGCTGGCGCTGGCCTCCAGCACCGGGGTTCCATCGCTGCGCTCCGCCCAGGCGCGGGTGTGGGTGGCGCCGGGGCGGGGCCATTCGACAAAGGCGCGGACATCTTCGCCCTCCACCACCATGTTCAGGAAATGGGCTGAGAAGCGGCCGCGCTCAAACCACGCATTGCCCCAGATTTTGGCCAGCAGCGGCACGAACTGGCTGAAATGCGTCGGCCCCTCAATGGGACCTGCGCGAAACCCCAGCCCTTCGGCCATCGCGTCATCATGGATTGAGGCATGGCCGCCATATTCCTGATTGGCCAACATCTGGCGCGGCGCGCGCAGCGGGCCTGAAAGGACCGTCTCGGTGTCAAAGCTCATGGGCGCACTTTCTGGATCAGGCATTTTGGGGCCGGTTGCGGATGCTATCCTGACGCTTGTCAGGAAATCAACAACCCTTGGTGCGGGGGCGCTTGACGCAAGGGCGCAGGCCTCCTAGCGTCCTCCTGACGCTTGTCAGGACGGCAGGCGCGATCCGAAGCCCGGCGCCAAGACCGGGATCGACGGGAGTGAACAAAAGTGACCGCATGGAAACCCGCGCGCGCCCGGAGCGCCTGCGCATGATCGCCATGACCCTGGCCGAAGCCGGCGCGCATCTGACCCGGACCAACCCGGATTTCGCCGTTGAGGACGCCATGATCCGAGGCACGCAGTTTCGCGTGTTCAAGAACGCACCCGCCAATCTGCGCGCGCTGTTCCAACGCAGCGCGGCCATGCACGACGGCGGCGATTACCTGATCCAAGGCGATGAACGCTGGACCCACGCGGCGTTCTGCGCGGACGCCAACCGCATGGCCCACGCGATGACCGAGACGTTGGGCATCAAGCCCGGCGACCGCGTCGCCATCGCCATGCGCAACTGCCCCGAGATCCTGATCCTGATGACCGCGGTCATCAATGCGGGTGCCGTGGCGGTGATGCTGAACGCCTGGTGGTCTGAGGAAGAACTGGACTACGCCTTTGAAGACAGCGGCGCCAAGATCGTCTTTGCCGATGGCCCGCGATATGCGCGCATCGCGCCGCTGGCCCCAGCGCGCAATCTGCGCCTGATCGCGACTCGCGAGGCACAAGACGGGCAAGTCGGGCCAACCTATGCCGACCTGCTGGCAGGCGCGTCCAGCGACGCCTGGCCCGACACGCCGATCGACCCCGAAGACGATTTCGCGCTGATGTATTCGTCGGGCACCACCGGGCATCCCAAAGGCGTGGTGCTGACCCATCGCGGCGCGGTGTCGTCGATCTGGACATGGGCGATGTCGCTGCATCTGCCGCCGCTGATGGCCCCGGACGCGCCAGTGGCACCGCCCAAGAAGATGTCGGTGATGATCGTCACGCCGCTGTTTCATGTGACCGCAACGCACCCGATGTTCCTGCTCAGCCACCCGGTCGGGGCGCGGATCGTGCTGCTGCCCAAATGGAATGCCGATGACGCCGTGCGCGTGATCGATGCAGAACGCGTCACCCGGTTCATCGGCGTGCCGACCCAGTCCGCGGACCTGATGCAGGCGGCGGCGCGCGTGGGATCATCGCTGGCGACGCTCGATTACCTTGGGGCGGGCGGTGCCAAGCGGCCTGCCGCGCAGGTGCTTGAACTGGCCGCGGCGTTCCCGAACGCGGTCATCGCATCGGGCTGGGGGATGACCGAAACCAACGCTGCGGGTCTGTCGATCACCGGGCCTGACTATGTGGCGCGCCCCGGCTTTGCGGGCCGCCTGCTGCCACCGCTGCAGGATCTGCGCATCATCGGCGATGATGGCCAACAGGTCCCGCTGGGCGAAATCGGCGAATTGTGCGTCAAAAGCGCATGCAACATGCGCTGCTACCTCAACAAACCCGAAGCGACGGCTGACACGTTGCGCGATGGCTGGTTGCGCACCGGCGATCTGGCGACCGTGGACGCCGACGGCTATGTGACCATCGTGGACCGCAAGAAAAGCATCATCATCCGGGGGGGTGAAAACATCTCTTGTCTGGATGTGGAGGGCGCGCTGCACCGCCATCCCGACGTGGCCGAGGCAGGCGTGTTCCCGGTTCCCGACCCGCGGCTTGGCGAAATCGTCGGCGCGGGCATCCAGATGCGCCCCGGCGCGGCCACAACTGGTGCCGATCTGGCAGCGTTTCTGGCCGAGCACATCGCCAAATTCAAGATCCCCGAACGGATCTGGCTGCGGGCCGCGCCTCTGCCCCGCGGTGCCACCGACAAGATCGACCGCCGCGCGCTGCGCAGCGAATGCCTTTCAAACATGGCCGCCGCCTGGGCGCGCCAAGCGTAAGACCATCGGAAAGAACGATTTATGACCCATCCCAGTGACGAAGACGTCGGTGCCTATCTCTCAGCCGCAGGGAAAAAGGCGTGGGAGGTGCCCGGCATCACCGACGCCACCCCCCGGCGCGCGGTAAAGACCGTCGGCATCATCGGTGCCGGCACCATGGGCGGCGGCATCGCCATGAACTTCGCCACCGCGGGCTTTGACGTGAAGATCGTCGAAACCAAGCAGGACGGGCTGGACCGCGGCCTTGCGACCGTGCGCGGCAATTATCAGCGCAGCTCCGACAAGGGCCGCTTTCCACAAGCTGAGGTCGAGGCCCGCATGGCCCGCTTTGACGGCCGCCTTGCCATCGCTGATTTGGCCGATTGCGATCTGGTGATCGAGGCTGTGTTTGAAAACATGGAGCTGAAGAAAACCATCTTCACGGAACTTGACCGCGTGATGAAGCCCGGCGCGATCCTGGCCACCAACACCTCGGCGCTCAACATTGACGAAATCGCATCGGTCACCAAACGCCCGCAGGATGTCATCGGGCTGCATTTCTTCTCGCCCGCCAATGTCATGAAACTGCTGGAGATTGTGCGCGCGGCGGACACGGCGGATGATGTGGTGGCGACGTCGATGGATCTGGCCAAGACCATCCAGAAAATCGCGGCGCTGGTCGGGGTCTGCCCCGGCTTTGTGGGCAACCGCATTCTGTTCGCGCGCCAGATCCAGGCGGGCAAGCTGCTCGACAAAGGCCTGATGCCTTGGGATGTGGACCAGGCGATCAACGCATTTGGCTTCCGCATGGGGCCGTTCCAGATGTCGGACCTCGCCGGCCTCGACATCGGTTGGTCCAAGGGCGCCACGACCGCCAACCCGATCCGCGACGCGCTGTGCGAAATGGACCGCCGCGGCCAGAAGACCAGCGCGGGGTTTTATGATTACGACGCATCGCGCACGCCCACCCCGTCACCGGTGGTGGAAAAGGTGATCCGCGACATCACCGGCGCCGCGCCGTCATCCATGCCCAGCGATGAAATCATTGAGATCTGCATTTTCCCGATGATCAACGAAGCCCTTAAAATCCTTGAGGAAAATAAGGCGCAGCGCCCCTCAGACATCGATGTGGTGTGGATCAACGGCTATGGCTGGCCGCAGGACAAGGGTGGGCCGATGTTCTTTGCCGACATGGTCGGCGCCAAGACCATTCTGGCAAGGATGGAGGCACTGGCCGCCGAGGATCCCGCCTTCGCCCCCGCCGAGACGCTGAAGAAACTGGCCGCGGATGGTGGCAAATTCGTCGATCTTGACCTTGGCGGGCTGAAAACCGCCGCCAGCGCATAAGGGGCTGACATCATGGAATTTATCACCACCGAACGCATTGGCAACATTCTGGTCGTCACCATGAACCGGCCCGCAGTTTACAACGCCATCCACGCCCCCATGCACCATGAAATGGCGGCGGTCTGGGATGATTTCGCCAGCGATCCTGACCTGTGGGTCGCGGTGCTGACCGGCGCTGGCGCCAAAGCGTTCTGCGCCGGGAATGATCTGAAATACACCGCCGCGGGGGGGCCGGGATCGCCTCCCGCCTCCGGGTTCGCGGGGCTGTCGTCGCGCATGGATCTGGAAAAGCCGATCATCGCCGCGGTGAACGGGTTTGCCATGGGCGGCGGGTTTGAAACGGCTTTGTCCTGCGACATCATCCTTGCCGCTGACACCGCCACCTTTGCACTGCCGGAGGTCAAGGTCGGCCTGTTCGCCGCCGCATCCGGGGTGCAGCGCCTGTCGCGCCAGATCGGCCGCAAACCCGCGGTTGAGATGATGTTGACCGGGCGGCCCGTATCGGCGGCTGAGGGTCAGGCGCTAGGTTTTGTGAACGCGGTCCACCCCGCGGCGGATCTGATGGATGCGGCGATGGCCAAGGCCAAGGAAATCGCGTCGGTGTCGCCGTCCTCCGTGCGGGCCACCAAACGGGTGCTGAACGACATGGACGCGCGCGAAGACCTTGCCGCCAGCCTTGCGTTCGCGCGGACCGAAATCGCGGCGCTGGCAAAGACCGAAGATTTCAAGGAAGGGGTCAACGCTTTCGTGCAAAAGCGCAAACCCGAATGGAAGAACAAGTGACCGACGCCTTTCGCGCAGAAACCCGCGCATGGCTGGAGGGAAACTGCCCCCCCGACATGCGCGGCCCGATCCGCGATGAGGCCGACATCGTCACCGGCGGCACACGTTGGACCCCGGCCTTTGCGGCGCAGCAGATCTGGTTGGACCGCATGGCCGCGCGCGGTTGGACCGTGCCCGAATGGCCCGAGGCCTATGGCGGCGCAGGTCTGGACAAACCGCACGCGAAAATCCTGCGCGAGGAAATGGCACACATCGGCGCACGAAAACCCATCGTGTCGTCGATGGGGATCTCCATGCTTGGCCCGGCGCTGCTGAAATACGGCACTGAGGCGCAAAAACGCGAACATCTGCCCCCGATCGCGCGCGGCGACATCGCCTGGGCGCAGGGGTATTCTGAGCCTAACGCAGGCTCGGATCTCGCCTCGCTGATGACCCGCTGCGAGGATATGGGCGCGTATTTTGCGGTGACCGGCCAGAAAATCTGGACCTCGGGCGCCGACAAGGCCGATTGGATCTTTGTGCTGGTGCGCACGGATCGCAATGTCCCCAAGCATTTCGGCATCAGCTTTGTGCTGATCGACATGGCGCAGCCGGGGGTGGAGGTCCGCCCGATCAAGCTGATCTCAGGCCGCTCTCCGTTCTGCGAGACGTTCTTTGACGATGCGCGGGCGGAAAAGCACAACCTTCTTGGCACCTTGAACGATGGCTGGAACATCGCGAAATACCTGCTGACCCATGAGAGGGAGATGATCGGCGAGGTCTTTGGTGCCATGCAAGGCCGCCCCCTGTCGGAAATCGCCGTGCAATCGCTGGGTCTGGACGCCGACGGGCGGCTGGCCGACAGCTTCGTGCGCGCCGACATCGCGCGGGCCGAAATCGACGCGCTGGCGTTCATGGCAACATTGGAACGTGTGACCGATCAGGCCAAGGCGGGGCAAGGTCTGGGGGCCGAAAGCTCGATCCTCAAATACTACGGCACTGAAATGAACAAGCGCCGCAATGAGCTGTCGATGGATTGCGCCGGGTCAGACGCGCTTGAATGGGATGGGTCCGGGGATGCGGCGCGCCATTGGCTGCGCTCCAAGGGCAATTCCATCGAAGGGGGCACAACTGAGGTGCAACTGAACATCATCGCCAAGCGCGTGCTTGGCCTGCCCTCCGCATAAGGGACTGAACCACATGAGCCTTGTGCTGAGCGACGAACAAGTCATGCTGAAAGACAGCGCTGACGGGTTTCTGGCCGAACACGCCCCCGTCGCGCAAATGCGCCGCCTTCGCGACGAAGACGCCCCGGACGGGTTCGACCGCGCCACATGGGCGCTGATGGCGGATATGGGCTGGGCCGGCGTGCTGATCCCCGAAGACATGGGCGGCGTTGGCCTTGGCATGGTTGAGGCTGGGCTGATTGCCGAAGCGATGGGGCGCACGCTGACCGGATCGCCATTCCTGTCCACCGCCGTGCTTGGCGCAACGGCGCTGGTGCGGTTCGCCAGCCCCGCGCAGCAGCGCGAATGGCTGCCGCGCATGGCGTCGGGCATCGCGCTGACCGCGCTGGCGGTCGACGAAGGCCCCCGCCACATGCCTGAGCGGGTGGAGACACGGGCCACGCGTCATGGCAACGGCTTTCGGCTGACTGGCACCAAGACCTTTGTCGCCGACGCCCATGTGGCGGACATGCTGATCGTCTCGGCCCGCACATCTGGCGCGGCGACGGATGCGGATGGCGTGACGCTGTTTCTGGTGCCTGCGAATGCCCCCGGCGTTACGATCGACCGCACCCGCATGGTGGACGAACGCAATGCGGGCCGCGTGACTTTTGACACTGTGGACCTGACCGGGGATGCGGTGCTCGGCGCGGTGGATGGTGGCGCGGGGCCGCTGGCGCGCGTGCTGAATGCGGGCCGCGCGGTGCTGGCGGCCGAAATGTCCGGCGCGGCGCAGGAATCATTCGCCCGATCAATGGACTACATCAAGCAACGCAAACAGTTTGGCAGCAGTGTCGGTAGCTTTCAGGCCTTGCAGCACCGCGCCGCACACCTCTACACCGAAACCGAACTTGGCCGGTCGATCGTGTTGAAATCGCTGAAAGCCTTGGATGCTGATGCGCCTGATGCGGACCTGCTGGTCGCCGCCGCGAAATCCAAGCTTGGGCAGGTCGCGCAATTGGCCGCGCGCGAAGCGGTGCAGCTGCATGGCGGGGTCGGCATGACCGACGCCATCGACATCGGCTTTTTCATGAAGCGCGTGCGGACGGCTGAGGCGATGTTGGGGGATTCGAACCAGCATGCCGACCGGTTCGCCCGGCTGAAGGGCTACTGAGCCATGGCAATCCACCTGCGCCAGATCTGCCTTGTGGCTGAGGCGCTAGCGCCCGCGGTTGATGATCTGGCGCGGGGCCTTTGCCTCAGCCCCTGTTATGTCGACCCGCATGTGGCTGAATTCGGGTTGAAGAACACGCTGCTGCGCGCCGGGTCACAGTTTCTGGAGGTCGTCGCGCCCACCGGGCCGGGGACCGCCGCGGGTCGCCAGCTTGCCCGGCGCGGCGGGGATGGCGGCTATATGGTGATCTGCCAGGCCGACACCCGCGCGGAACAGACCGCCCTGCGTGCCCGCGCCGCTGATCTGGGTGTGCGCGTGGCTTTTGAGGTTGATCGCAGGACCTGGAACATCATGCAGCTGCATCCCGGCGACATGGGGGCCGCGTTCCTTGAGGTTGATTGGGACGAGGCCGCCGATCCGACCGGCAACTGGCACCCCGCAGGCGGGCTGGACTGGCAGCGCGCGCCCGCAGGCAACGCCATCATCGCTGCGGCGACATTGCAGCACCCAGACCCCGGCGCGCTGGCCGCCCGCTGGGCCGCGGTGCTGGGCCTGCCGGTGACAGATCGCGGCGACATACACACCATCGCACTGGCCAATGCCGATCTGCATTTCATGCCCGACACCGATGGGCGCGGCGCTGGGCTTGGGGGCATAACCCTTAGCGGCGCCACAAAAAACCTGCCCGCCACCCTGTGCGGAACCCGTTTCACCGCCCGCCCCTGACGCGCGCGACCCAAAAGGACCCGACCCATGGACATCAAAGACCGCATCATCGTCGTCACTGGCGCCGCTGGGGGCATCGGCCGCGCGCTGGCGCTACGCTTTGCCGAAGCAGGCGCAAAAAAGGTGATCTGTGCCGACATTGACGAGGCCGGTGCCCAGCAGACCGCCGCCATGATCGACGGCGTTGCGCGCCGCGTGAACGTCGGGCTTGAGTGCGACATCAAAGACCTGATCGACACCACTGAGGCTGAGATCGGGCCGATTGATCTGTTCTGCTCCAATGCCGGGATCTTGATGATCGGCGGCGCTGAGGTTCCCGACGCCGACTGGCAGCGCATCTGGGACATCAACGTCATGGCCCATGTCTGGGCCGCGCGTCATCTCGTGCCGCTGATGATCGCGCGCGGGGGCGGGTATCTGCTGAACACCGCATCAGCCGCCGGATTGCTGAACCAGGTCGGATCCGCCCCCTATGCGGTGACCAAGCACGCAGCCGTCGGGCTGGCGGAATGGCTGGCGCTGACCCATGGCGATCAGGGGATCAAGGTGTCGGTGCTGTGCCCGCAGGCCGTGCGCACCGCGATGACCAAGGGCCATGAGGACGGCGTCGCGTCGATCAACGGCATGATGGAGCCGGGCCCCGTCGCCGAGGCGTGCCTGAAGGCGATTGAGGCTGAGACGTTCCTCGTGCTGCCGCACCCTGAGGTGCTGGGCTACATGCGCAACAAGACCGACGATTATGACCGTTGGATCGGCGGAATGCGCAAGCTGAACCGGCGCTTCACCGCCGAATGATCCGTCCCCGGCGCGCCGCCCCCGCCCCGCGCGCGCCGCCCCCCCCTCCCCTCATCGCAAAGGAGCCGCCCCTTGACCGACGACGACCCCAAATCCTGCGCCGATCTGGTGGAGGCCGAGGTCAACGCAATCCGCGACCTTGATCTGGTGGCCTCTCGCCGAGAGCAATTGCTGGACGCGGGCCTGAAGCTGTTTTTGGAGAAGGGGTTCGCGTCGACCACCATCCGGGACATCTGCGCGCGATCTGGCATCAATCAGGCCAGCATTTATGACTATGTGGCCAACAAGCAGGACATCCTGCGCCGGCTGCTGAACCGGGTGTGGTTTCGCCCCAACGCGGGGGGAATGGCCGAACAGCTCGCCGCCCCCGACGCCCCCGAATTGCGAGAGATGCTGCGCGAGTTTTTCCAGCAAGGCTGGACCGCGAACCGAGAGGGCACCTTGCTGGCCTATCGCGCTGTGCCGCATCTGAACGCCGCAGACCGCAAAACCCTGCGCGAGCGCGAAGAACGCCTGATGGCCGCCCTGTCGGCCTATCTGCGCGCCCGCGGCGGGCTGGACGCCGATGACCCTCGTGTTGAGGTGACGGCGAATTTCATACTGTTTGCCAATGCCTTCGCCCCGATGCGCGATTGGCTTACGCGCAACATCGACGACGAATTGGTGCTGCAAGCCACGGTCGACGGCATTGTCGCCATGATTGACCGTCTGGCCGACCCGATCAGCCCGCCCCTTGACCGAAAGAAGACCTCATGACCCGACCGATGCTGTTTTCACCCATCCAACTGCGCGACGTGGTGTTTCCCAACCGGGCGACCGTCGCGCCCATGTGCCAGTATTCGGCCACGGATGGCCTGGCCGATGATTGGCATCTGGTGCATCTGGGCGGTCTGGCCAAAGGCGGCTTTGGTGCCGTGATGACCGAGGCCGCCGCCGTGGTCCCCGAGGGGCGCATCACCCATGGCGACATCGGACTGTGGTCTGACGCCCACGCCGACGCCCTGCGCCCCAGCATTGATTTCATCCATCGCAGCGGCGCCGCGGCGGGCATCCAGCTGGCCCATGCCGGGCGCAAGGCGTCGATGCAGCGGCCATGGCGCGGCAACGGGGCGCTGACCCCCGCCGATCACGCGCTTGGCGACATGCCATGGGACATCGCTGCCCCCAGCGCCCTGCCCGTGGGCGACCATTGGCTGATGCCGACGGAAATGTCCCATGCCGACATCAACGCCGTGACCGACGCCTTTGTGGCCGCCGCCCAGCGCGCCGATGCCTTGGGGTGTGAGTTCATCGAGATCCACGGCGCCCACGGCTATTTGATCCAGACATTCCTGTCGCCACTGTCGAACCTGCGCACGGACGCCTATGGCGGCGATCTGATCGGCCGGATGCGGCTGGCGCTGGAGGTCACTGAGGCGGTCCGCGCGGTCTGGCCTGACGGGAAGCCGCTGTTTTTCCGCATCTCCGCGGTTGATGGGTTCGAAGGCGGCTGGACCATTGAGGACAGCGTGATCCTGTCGCGCGCGCTGAAATCGCTTGGGGTGGATGTGATCGATTGTTCCTCAGGGGGCAATCAGGGGCGCACGCCGATCAGCAAGGGGCGCCTTTTGCCGCCGGGCTATCAGCTGCCCTATGCCGCGCAGGTGCGCCGCGATGCCGGGATCGCCACGCAAGCCGTCGGCCTGATCGTGAACGGACCGCAGGCCGAAGCGGCCTTGCAGGCCGGAGAGGCCGACCTGATCGCCATTGGCCGCGAAGCGCTGTTTGACCCGTTCTGGCCACGCCATCAGGCCTACGCCATGGGCGTCGATGATTTTGACTATTGGCCCGAACAATATGGCTGGTGGTTGGCGCGCCGTGAGGCAAGCATCCAGGCCATGAAATCCGCGACTGGCTGATCAACCCCAGCCATGCCGCGCATCCATCGAGGCGGTTTTGCATACTTGGAGGCAGGCATGTTTCTGTTTGACCCGACCTGTCGCCGGGCGCGCCGCGCTTTGGGCAAGGTGCACCCATGACCACCGCGGCAACACGGCGCGAGGCGCTGCATGCCTTTGCACGCATCGGGCTGCTGTCATTCGGCGGCCCGGCGGCGCAGATCGCGCTGATGCACCGGGTGCTGGTCGATGAAAAGGCGTGGCTGAGCGAGCGGCAGTTCCTCAATGCCCTCAGCTTTTGCATGCTGTTGCCGGGGCCTGAGGCGATGCAACTTGCGACCTATGCGGGCTGGCGTCTGCACGGGGTGGCCGGGGGGCTGGCGGCAGGCCTGCTGTTCGTGCTGCCCGGCGCGGCGGTGGTGCTGGCGCTGGCCGTGGCCTACGGCGCATACGGGGCAGCCCCGCTGACCGCGACGCTGTTCCTCGGGATCAAGGCCGCTGTTCTGGCCATTGTCATTGAGGCACTGCTGCGCGTCGCCAAGCGCGCCTTGAAAGGCCCGGCGCAATGGGTGATCGCGGGGCTGGCCTTTGCCGGGTTGTTCCTGTTTTCCCTGCCTTTCCCGCTGATCATCGCCTGCGCGGCGATTTATGGCGCGATGTTCGGCAAGGCCGGGGACCAGCCCGCGGCGGCACCGGTGGCGGCCTCAGCCGTGTCGACCGCGCGCACGGCGTTCATCTGGCTGGCGATCTGGCTGGCACCGCTGGCCGCGCTGGATCTGCTGTCGGCAGCCCCGGTGTTGGCCGAGGTCGGGGCGTTTTTTGCCAAGCTGGCGGTGGTCACTTTTGGCGGCGCTTATGCGGTGCTGGCCTATATGGCGCAGGATGTGGTGACCGGTTTTGGTTGGCTGACGGCGGGCGAGATGATGGACGGGCTCGGCCTTGCCGAAACCACCCCCGGCCCACTGATCCTGGTCACCCAGTTTGTCGGCTATCTGGCGGCATTCCGTGAGGGGGGCGTCTGGCTGGGCCTTGCAGGCGCGCTGGTGACGATTTGGGCCACCTTCGCGCCGTGCTTTTTGTGGATTTTCGTCGGCGCGCCATACATCGAATGGATATCCGCGCAGCCGCGGCTGAACGGGGCGCTGTCAGCGATCACCGCGGCGGTGGTGGGGGTGATCCTGAACCTGTCGATCTGGTTCGGGATGCATGTGCTGTTCGGTGACGTGACCCGGCAGGCGCTGGGACCGCTGACGCTGTGGACCCCTGACCCCGCCTCGCTCAATTGGATTGCGGTGGGGTTGGCGGCGCTCAGCGCAGTGATGCTGCTGCGCCTGCATTGGGGGATCGGGCGGGTGCTGGCGGTGTCGTCAGCGCTGGGATGGGTGCTGGCGACGCTGGCCTAGGGTCAGGACCCATAAAGT
>Ga0256372_1000008_pt1 | contig 17919 bp, 18 predicted proteins | sample SI3LviralmetaG_FD_190081 | JGI IMG/M metagenome (GOLD analysis project Ga0256372, IMG submission 190081) | Sea-ice brine viral communities from Beaufort Sea near Barrow, Alaska, United States - SI3L | ecosystem: Environmental > Aquatic > Marine > Coastal > Brine | place: USA: Alaska | collected...
TTTCTAATGCGTTTTTCAACGCTGCAGCAGAAATAATTGCTGTTCCATGTTGATCATCATGCATTACAGGAATGTCTAATTCCTCTTTTAATCTTCTTTCTATTTCGAAAGCTTCTGGAGCTTTAATATCTTCTAAATTAATTCCCCCAAAAGTTGGAGCAATGGCTTTTACTGTTTCTACAAATTTATCTACATCTGTAGCATCAACCTCTATATCAAATACGTCAATATCTGCAAATATTTTAAACAATAATGCTTTCCCTTCCATTACGGGTTTTGATGCTAAAGGACCAATATCTCCTAGTCCTAACACAGCTGTTCCGTTTGTAATTACAGCAACTAAGTTTCCTTTAGCTGTATATTTATATGCACTATTAGGGTCTTTTTCTATTTCTAAACACGGTTCTGCAACTCCTGGCGAATATGCCAAAGATAAATCGTGTTGTGTAGCGTATTTTTTAGTCGGCACTACCTCGATTTTACCTGGTTTTGGTTTGGCATGATACAATAATGCTTCGCGTCTTTTTCTAGATTCGCTCATGTTGTTGTAGTTGTTGTTTGAATGAACCAACAAATATACTCCTTTTGGTTTCGTTTTTTATTAAAAATTTATGGAAAATCAAGTAACGAAATCACACATTAAAGCGTCTAGTTAAAAGAAGAAAAAGTATTTTTAAGAATTAATTATAAGTACTTTAACAAAATTTAGAGGCAAAACGTTACAAACAACAAGTAAGTTTGCTACTCAACAACCAAAGCTACGTTATGAAAAATCTTATTGCATTCACCTTATTATTGATTAGCACAAGTATCTCATCCCAAATTAAAGGGAAAGTTACCGATAGTAAAAACACCCCGCTTTCTTTTGTAAGTATCTATGTAGACGGAACGATTACTGGAACAACATCTAACGATGAAGGTTATTATGAATTACCAATAAAAAGGACAAAAAAATATACGGTTGTATTTCAGTTTTTAGGTTTTAAAACGTTAAAAAAGGATATTCAAGTTACCTCTTCTTCATATGTATTAAATGTAAAACTAAATGAAGAACGTTTTACATTAAGGGTGGTTCAGATAAATAGTAAAGAAAATCCAGCGAATCAAATTATTAGAAATGTAATTGCCAATAAAAAGAAAAACGAAAATAAAATTCAAAAATTCACAGCTGATTTTTACTCAAGAGGACTGTATAAAATTAAAAACGCTCCAAAGAAAATTTTAGGGCAAAAAGTAGGTGATTTAGGTGGCGGATTAGACTCTACAAGAAGTGGAATTATCTATTTATCTGAAACGGTTTCTAAAATATATCATCAAAAACCAAACAATTTTAAAGAGCATATTGTTGCTTCTAAAGTAAGTGGTTCAGATAACGGTGTTAGTTTTAACAGAGCAGAAGATGTGAACTTTAACTTATACAAAAATACCGTTGAAATCGGAAACGAGATTATTTCACCCATTGCAAACTATGCTTTTGGATACTACAAGTATAAATTAGTTGGTAATTTTTATGACAAAAATGGGCAAATGATAAACAAAATTGCCATTTTACCGAAGCGTAAAAATGATCGTGTTTTTACAGGCTTCATTTATGTAGTTGAAGATGACTGGGCTTTATACGGAACAGATATTACGGTTACTGGTGAGCAAGTAAATTTACCAATGGTAGACGCGCTACACTTTAAGCAAAGTTTTAATAAAACGCTAAAAAATAATGCTTGGATTGTTATTTCTCAAACCATCGATTTTAAAATCGGAATGTTTGGTTTTAATATAAACGGGCGTTTTTCAGCTTCGTACTCTAACTATAATTTCAATCCAACTTTCACAAAAACCACTTTCGGAAAAGAGATTTTATCTTTCGAAAAAGAAGCTACAAAAAAAGACTCTACGTATTGGAGCACCTTACGCCCTGTTCCTTTAACAAAGGAAGAAGTAACAGATTATGTGGTGAAAGATAGCATCAAGGTTTTTCGAAAATCTAAAAAATATTTGGACTCTATTGACACAAAAAATAATAAACTTTCTTGGGGTTTCCCTTTGTCAGGTTATTCTTACAGTGATTCTTATCATAAATGGTCTTTCAATATCGACTCCCCTATAACTGATCTAAACTTTAACACCGTGCAAGGTTGGAACTCTACTGTTGGAATGAGTTACTTCAAAACCTTAAATGAAACTGGGAAATGGATTAGTTTTGGATCTAAATTCAACTATGGTTTTTCTGATAAAAAATTAAGACCTACTGCATTTTTCGGTTACAAATGGAATAATATTTCGAGACCTATTTTACGTTTTTCTGGTGGAATTACCACAAGCCAATTCAATTCTCAGAATCCTATTTCAACTCTTTACAACACAATAAGTTCTATCTATTTTGAAAGAAACTACAAAAAGATTTACGAAAAGACCTACGCCAATGTTTCTTTTTCACGTGAGTTAACCAATGGATTTAGATTCAACTCTTCTTTAGAGTTTGCAGATAGAAAACCATTAGTAAACACAACAAATTATAGTGCGAAAAACATTGAGAATAGAGAATATTCTTCTAACAATCCTAAAGATCCTTTAAGCAATAGCTCCTCTTTTTCTCAACATAAAATCTGGACATTAAATTTAGGCACAACAATTAACTTCGGAACAAAGTATTTATCGTATCCGAATAGAAAATTCACCGTGTATAATGATAAATATCCTTCTTTATATGTCGGGTACAGAAAAACCTTTGGATCAGGAAACTCAGAAAATCATTCTGATTATGTCTTTACTCAACTAAGACAAAATTTTTCTTTAGGGAATTTAGGGAATTCTAAATATCGTATTAAAGCTGGGGTTTTCTTAAACCAAAAAGACATTCCGTTTATGGATTACGCTCATTTTAACGGAAACAAACTATCTATTTCTCCAAATAGCGGAACAACAAATCATTTCAACTTATTAGATTATTACGCATACAGTACAAACAGTCGCTTTGCAGAATTCCATGGAGAACATAATTTTAAAGGATTCTTATTGGGTAAAATCCCATTGATAAATAGACTAAACTTTCATGTAGTAGCAGGCGCGAAAGGCTTGTTTACTGGTGATAGAAAACCATACACAGAAGCTTCAATCGGAATTGATAATATTGGCTTTGGTAAATGGCGTTTTTTACGTGTAGACTACGTAATTTCTAAAGGTGGCATCAACCAAAAACAAAAAGGGTTTGTGTTTAGTTTGAGTTTATTTTAACCTAAGAAAATGAAAAAAAGAATTATTGGAATAGATGTCGCAAGAGCTTTTGCTGTTATTGGAATGATCTTGGTTAATTTTAAAATGGTTCTTGGACAGCAAGGAGAAACTTGGGTAAAACACTTCTCTTCTTTATTAGAAGGAAAAGCAGCAGCTACGTTTGTGGTTTTAGCTGGTATTGGAATTGCATTTATGACAAACTCCGCTGTCAATCAAAACAGTTTTGACAAAATAAAAATTGCAAAAAAAAGAATATTCAAAAGAGCGCTGTTTCTTTTCTTTGTGGGGTTATCATATATTGTAATTTGGCCAGCTGATATATTGCACTTTTACGGAATCTATATGATGATTACTCTGTTATTGATTCAAAGTAAACCAAAAAAAATCATATACTCATCAATAGCTATTGTCTTAATTTACCCAATTTTAATCTTGTTTTTAAATTATGAAACTGGTTGGAATTTTACAAGTTTAGAATACACAGACTTTTGGACATTCAATGGCTTTTTAAGAAACTTGTTCTTAAATGGTTTTCATCCAGTAATTCCTTGGACAGCATTTATGTTAGTTGGATTGTGGTTTGGGAAACAAGATTTAACGAATAATCGTTTTGTAAGAAAATCTGCTTTGTTTAGTCTCATAATTTTTATTGTGCTGCAACTAATCTCAAAACTAGCTGTTACAATTTTATCAGATGGAAGTGTCACCACAACTGAAGAGTTGCAATCGATACTAGGAACAAACCCAATGCCACCATTACCTATTTACATGATTTCTGGTAGCAGTATTGCTATATTTATAATTACTGTTTGTATTATAATTTCTCAGGAATTTGAAAATACTTTCATTATAAAAGCACTTACAAAAACGGGACAATTGGCATTGACTTTTTACGTTGCGCATGTTGTTTTAGGAATGGGGTTAATCGAAGTCATTTTTGACAAAAAACTTGGAGAACATTCACTAAATTTTTCAATTATTTATGGACTTGTATTCAGTCTTGGCTGTATTATTTTTGCAGTAATATGGAGCAAGTACAAAAAGAGTGGACCATTAGAATGGATTATGAGAAAGATTACGGATTAATCTCAACGAACCTTTATATTTGTATATGATAAAAATTCAAGTCTTACTTTTCGGAATCACAGCAGATTTGTTAGCTACGTCCTCTTTAGAAGTAGAGTTAGAGCCTAATTCAACTATTCAAAGATTTAAAGAAAACCTATTGAATACATATCCGCAGTTAGAAAACATAGACTCGTATGCAATTGCAGTGAATGAAGAATATGCTTCTAATGAAACGGTATTAAAGGAAAATGATGTGATTGCTATTATTCCACCAGTTAGTGGAGGTTAATTTTGCAAATACTTTTTATCAACATAGAAAGTCCCAAAAGGCAATATAGAAGCTACTAAAACAATACCAAAAGTTTTACCACTCCATTTTTCTGGAGCTTTTAACATAAAAGCCAAAACTACATAAATCATAAATAGAATTCCGTGTGGCATTCCAAGCATTTTCACATAACTAGGATCTTCACTAAAGTATTTAATTGGAGTTGCAATAAACAACAATAGTAAATAAGAAACTCCTTCTAAAAAACTTACAATTCTAAATATATTTTTCATTTTTAAAACTTCTAAAATTAGATTACAAAGATACGTTTTGATTTGTTATTTTTGTAACAGTCATGAGCAAAACATCTATAAAAATTACTTCAGAAAAATTAGATTTACAAGCATGTTACGATTTTGTAACGGATGCTTCTTGTGGCGGGATTTCTGCCTTTGTTGGCACTGTAAGAAATGACACAAAAGGAAAAGAGGTTGAGCAATTAGATTTCTCTACATACAAACCTATGGCAATTAAAGAAATGCAAAAGATTGCTGATTTCGCTCTCGCGAAATTTTCGATCGTAAAAATTGCCATTCACCATGCAGAAGGCATGTTGCAAATCGGGGAAATCCCTGTAATAATTACCGCTTCTGCTAAACATAGAAATGCTGCTTTTGACGCGTGTCAGTTTGCAATTGATACGTTAAAAGAAACGGTTCCTATTTGGAAAAAAGAACATTTTTCTGACGGTGAAGTTTGGGTAAATGCACATCCATAATTTTAGACAACCATTTTTACCTCAATGATTAAGTATCAACTGACATCCACAAGTGAAGAGTTAGAACAAATAATTGCACTACAGCATAAAAACTTGCCGTTACATATTTCTACAGACGAGAAAGATGAGCAAGGTTTTGTAACGATTCAACATACGCTAGAGCTTTTAACCAAAATGCATGCTGCACATCCGCATATAATTGCAAAACACAACGATACAGTGGTTGGATACGCACTTTGTATGTTGCAAGAATTTAGAAATGAAATTCCGGTGTTAATTCCGATGTTTGATTTAACAGATATCGCAATCAAGAAGCAAAATAAGGACCTTAATTACATGGTGATGGGGCAAGTTTGCGTTGACAAAGAATATCGAAAACAAGGTGTATTTAGAGCCCTTTACACATTCATGAAGGAAAATATTTCTAAAGAATACAATGCTATTATCACAGAGGTAGATGTTGGTAATGTGCGCTCATCAAATGCACATAAATCGGTTGGATTTAAGGTCTTGAAACAATACCAATCTAACAATCAAAATTGGGAGATTATTATATTACATGCCTAAATTATTTCCATCTTTTTCAATAGGAAAGAAGCATTCATGTTTTTACAAATTCCTTTTTTAAGTGTATAGTCGAAATGCAATTCATTGTCGTGAATTTGTGCATCGAAAAAATAATTTTGTATGTCTTTAAACTCTTCTTCCAACTCACATAAACTCACATCGTGTGTTGCTATGATTCCGGTTGATTTAGAGTTGCTTAGTTTCTCTACAAACTTTTTAGAACCAATTGCTTTGTCTTTGCTATTTGTTCCTTTTAAAATCTCATCTAAAATGATAAAATAATCTTCTATTTCTATTTTGTCAACAATGAATTTTAGCCGTTTTAATTCAGAATAAAAATATGACTCATCATCAGCTAATGAATCCGAAGTTCGCATGCTAGTAATTAATTTTATTGGATTGTATTCAATAGCTTCTGCACAAACAGGCAATCCAATATTTGCCATCACCATTGTTAAAGAAACTGTTCTTAAGAAAGTACTCTTTCCTGCCATATTTGCACCAGTAACAATAAAAAACTGCTCCTTATCAATTACAAAATCATTATCTATTCTTTTATTAGAGTTCAATAAAGGATGCCCTAATTGTGTTGCTTTTATAATGGGTGATTTCTCACTGATTGTTGGCATCACAAATGTTGGATGGTTGTATGAAAAATTCGCCAATGTATTCTGAGCATCGAAAAAGGCAATTACCTCAAACCAATTCTCAACGGTATGTTTATAACTCGAAATCCATTTTTCTACCTTCAAAGCATTCTGAATATCCCAAAGAAATAAGGCATTTCCTATTACTGCAATAATGATATTATTTCGCTGATCAAAAGAATCTAAAATTCTAGAAAACTTTTGAAAAATCACTGATGCCTTTTCTTTTTCTGACTGTACCTTTTGTTGATTTTCTTTCAACAATTCTGAAGAAAAAGATTGCTTTTCAATAGCTGATAATAATTGATGATATTGCTTAAAGGTTTCTTTCGCTTTACTTGATTGGTTGTAAATCTGACTCGTTTTTTTCATCTGTGATGCAGAAATAAACAAACCAATAAAAAACCAAATAACAAGTATTGAAAACGGAATCAACCCAAAACTAATGGCTACAATTAATGTTATGGATATCATATAAAATACCTTTACAAAATTTTCGAAATACTGTGGTAAAACAGTTGTGTAGTTTTTTATATAGTTTAAAATTGAAGTTGAACTAAACTGCACTTTTACCAAACCAGCAATTGCAGTAAAGTGTTGTCTCCATTTTACTTTTTTAGCTAATTCTAGAACGGCCTTTTGTTTCTCCTCTATTTGATCAATTTTATTTTCTGTCAAAAGCACTGCGTACCCTTGAGCACCTTCTTCTGTTGCTGTTCTATTTGAGTACTGAAAAAAAGAACCGATACCGAACAAATCAATATCATTGCTATAAAAGTGATGTGGATCTACAAATTCATTTCCAGATTTTAGGTTTTTAAACGCTCCTCCTAAAACTGCAATTTCTGTAGCATTGATTTTTATTTTAGAGATTAAAATCTTTTTTTCTATTTGTAATTTGGCGTTTTTCACCAACAACGATGCGAAAATTGAAAAACCAACTACTGCTACAATAGAAAGAATTAATCCGCTGCTGAAAAAGTAATAGATTCCGAATACTGTTGTAAAAAACACCACCAAACGAAAAATACTGATATTAAATAAGCGTTTTTTTAAGCTCGCTAATTCATTTTCTACCTTTTGCTTTTCTTGGGTGTAAAATTGGATTGGATTTGTCATTTAATAGTCATTTATTCCGCCCGCTAAACTTAGAATGTTCGCTTTTGGAAATCTTTCTTTCAATAATTGGGTTGCTTTATAGCTTGTAATTCCTTTTTGGCAAACTAACACATATTTTTTCGATATATCAACTTGAAATTCTTCAACGTTTAGTTTTTGAATTGGAATTTCTTTATCCACTGTAAATGTTGCTTGTAGGTTTTCTAATACTGAGATAATTTCTACACTTCGACTTCGCTCAGTGTTCAAAATAATTTTCTTAAGTTCCGAAGAAGAAATCAACCAATCTGGATTTTGAACCTCACAACTCGCATCAAAATAAGTTTCGTTGTTAAATATTTCTTGAATTTCATCTCTAGAAACTAAGGGTTTAAGCTTCATTTTCAATTGCGAATTCTGTAACGAATTGTAAATTAAGAGTTGATTTGTTAGTGGTTTTCCGATTCCTGCAACCAGTTTTAATACTTCATTTACTTGTTGCGCTGCTATTAAACTTACAATAGAATTTAATGTTCCTGCTTCTCCACAATTTGGAACATCTGTTGCCATTTTAGGAAATGCATCTCTTAAATTTGAAGAATAGGTTCCATCTTCTTGTTTTACATTAAAACAGGCAACATAACCATCAAATTTGTACAAAGAACCATAAACCAACGATTTGTTTTTTATGACGCAAGCATCATTTAACAAATACTTTGTAGGTAATGAATCTGTTCCATCTATTACAATATCTACATCTTCAATCAATTCAAAAACGGTTGCTTTTGTAATCGGTTTATCACTAAAGCTAACTTCTGTAAAAGGCGCTCTTTTTTTTATAAAGTCAGCAAGTGTTTCTGATTTTGATTTCCCAACATCTTCTAACGAATAAAAAACTTGTCTATGTAAATTGCTAGCATCAATAGTGTCAAAATCTACCAAATGAATTTTACCAATTCCGCTTACAGCCAAATGCACAGCAATCGGACTTCCCAAACCACCACAACCAACAACCAAAACAGATGCATTCTGTAATTTCTGCTGACCTTCTTCACCTATTTCAGATAAGGTGATTTGGCGTTTAAAAAGTTGATTTTTTGTTGGTTTCATTTTCACTAATTTCATCTCAATTTGACAACACGTTTGTCAGTTCGAGTAATTCCGATTTTTCCTCGGAATTGTATCGAGAACTTTTTATATGTTTTTTATTTCCTTTTGAACAGCTTTAAACTCCTCTGGAGTATTAATGTTTCGTATCAAATCATCATCAACCTCAACAATTTCAACTTCTGAGTTAATGAGCACTTTACGCGGACACGAATATCCTTGTGCTAAATATTGTAGTAAAATTGGGTATGCTTTTGGCTCATAAATTGTAATTAGTGGCTCTACAAAATCCTTACTTTTTCCTTTAATTGCTGTTGCAATTTTAGAAGGATTCCGTTTACTCAATAACAACTGAATCAATTCATCATTTACAAAAGGAACATCTGTAGCTAAAACGAACCAAGCTGTATTTGGATCTTTTTGAAAGGCAGAACAAATTCCGCCAAAAGGCCCTAAATTTAAAAAGGCATCATGAATTTCATCTTCATTTCCAGCATCATTTTGTACCGAATAATATGTTTTCAAGGTGTTATTTTCTAGCAATTCTTTTACATGCTCTTTTTGTGGTTTTCCGAAGTAATTCAACTGAGATTTATCCGTTCCCATTCGTGTACTTTTCCCGCCAACCAAGACTAAGCCTTTTATATTCGGAATCGTTTTTGCTATCAATTTAGAAATATGATTCGTGATGTTTTTAATATCTGACAACTCATATTGTGGAATCTCTTTCCAATTCGGAAATTTGTCTTTTAACGATTGAAATGGTTTGACATCATTTGTCAATTTTATGAAAAAAACTACTTCAGAAATTTGATCAATTCTTTTATTGATAGATGCTTCTTTTTCTGGATCTAAAAACACTACTTGTTTTGAACCTGCGTAATGATTCCCATTGATAAACACATAATCGTGCTGAGCAAACTGCAACCGTTGTTCAAATTTATTGATATGACCAGAAGTAGTTATTTGCAGATTTCCATCATGGTGAAAAACAAATTCTGAAATCTCATTATCTTCTACATCTTTGGCATGTGATGCATCAAAATAAGCCAATTTATAATTTGATAATTCTGTAGAAACTTGATTGACTACATCTGCAATTACACCACATTTTGTACCTAAAAGCACTAGTTCATTTGGAGCAAAGTTCCCGTTGCTTCTCTTGGTAATGTTTGTATGTTTTGTGTGTTTCTTCATGTTACATTATTTGTCCGTTCGAGCGCAGTCGAGAACTCTTTACAACCTCTCGACTGCGCTCGAGGAGACATTTATTTTTTAATATCCGATTTTCCGCCTGATTTCTCTACTAACATCACTTCTTTAATTACCATTTTTTGCGAAATACTTTTACACATATCGTAAATGGTTAAACAGGTAATATTTGCTCCTGTTAGGGCTTCCATTTCTACACCAGTTTTCCCCTCTATAGTAACTTTACAAAAGACCTCTATGTTTTCTGAATCTACAATTTCGATGTCAATATCAACGCCATTAATTAATAATGGATGACACATCGGAATCAATTCTGATGTTTTCTTAACTCCTTGAATTCCGGCTATAATTGCTGTTTGAAAAACGGGCCCTTTTTTGGTAATTAATTCGTCATTATTGAAATGAGAAATAATTCCTTCTCCTAAAAACATGGTTGCTTTTGCAATGGCTGTTCTTCTCGTAACTGCTTTGTCAGAAACATTTACCATTTTAGGTTGGTTTTTTTTATTGATGTGGGAAAAATCGCTCATTATCTATATCATTTTATTGCAATAATTTTTGATCTTTAAAAAGATCAATAATTACTTCACTTACCTCATTTGAAATTGTTCCTAGACCTGCCTCAACTAATTTTCCTTTTAAAATTTGCCTCCAGTTTTTTTTATTTAGAACTTCTAACAGCTTTCTTAATTCTTTAAATTCTTCTGACAAGTCATCATATATAATTTCTTGTCCTTTTTCTATTTGGTTTAATCTAATAAATAATTTATCTAATTTTTTAGAAATACTTGTTTTTTCTTCTAGCGTAAATAAATCATTATTTGAATAATGATTATTATCTTCTACATGTTCTATCCCTAATGAATTTATCTCTAGATGAATTCCATCTTTTGATTCATAAAACTTAACTAACCCTTCTTTATTAATAGAACGAGCAAGTTCTTTTGCCTCAACCAAATTATCAACTATATCATTTAATAATTCAAAAACATCGTAAGTTCTACCGTCAAACCTGTTTTGATATAGTGCATTTAATAAATATTTCTTTTTCTCTTTGAAATTCATTATCTATATCTAATTATTGGAAAAACTTCTCCTTTTTTAAACTCTGTTTGATCATTTGGTAATTGTATAAATGCATCTGTGTTTACCAAACTTGCTAAATCTCCAGATCCATTTCCTGAAATTGGAGTTGCTATTAAATGTCCGTATCTATAACTCAATTTTACTTGTAAAAAGTATGTTAAGCTTGGTTTAAAAGACACATCACTGGCTAGAATTGCATTTTCTTCTTGCTGTTCTACTCCAACAGATGTATAATACCAAGGATAAAAATATGCCAAACAATTGACAAACGTAGAAATTGGATTTCCAGGAAACGCGAATACAATTGTGTTCTTTTGGTTTTTATTCTCAGTCCCTATATCTACATACTCTGATCCGCTTTTACCCACGTCATATTGCTCAATACTTAAAGGCGTTTTACGCCCGAACCAGAATGGTTTTCCTGGTCTTTGTGCTACTTTATGAAATAATTTCCCTACACCTAATTCGTCTAATACTTCTGGCAAAAAATCGTATTTCCCTTTACTAACAGCTCCACTAAATAGCAATACATCAAAACCTTCTAAATAGACTTTAATTCTTTCTTTTAAAACTGACTTGTTATCTGTAATATGTTCAGTTTCCGAAGGAATGTTTAGTTTCTCTAATAATGAAACCAAGGTGAATACATTAGATCTACGTATTTGATGTGTTAACGGAATTTCATCTACGCCAACCAATTCGTCTCCAGTAGAAACAATCATCACTTTCGGAATTTTCGCAACCTTAACCATCGCTTTTCCTACTGTAGCCAATACGCCTATTTCTGCTGCTGATATTATGGTGTTTTGTTGAATTAACTTGTCTCCAACTCTGCCATCTTTCCCTTTTACATGAATATTCTGACCATCATTGATGACATTAATCATGATAGTTGCAACACCGTCGGTTATTTCTAAATCTTCATATCTAATAACTGTATTTGCATTACTTGGTAGTACAGATCCAGTCATTACTTCAATACAATTCTCTGAGTTTTGCAACGAAATTTGTTCACTTCCTGCAGCTTGAATTCCTTCAATAAGAAAACTACGTTGTCCATTTTTGAAACTCGAATAATCAATCGAAATTCCGTCCATAGAAACTCTATTGAATGGAGGAAAATCTCTATCAGCTGAAATATCTTCTTTTAAAATTCTACCAACGGATTGTAGAAACGGAATTTCTTCAACACCAAAATATTGGGCTGAATCTATTATGGTTTGTAAAGCGTTTTCTACTGAAATCATAACTATCCTCCTATCGTTGACATACTTTCAGAAGCACCACCATCTTTTCGATTTGCTTCTGCTATAAATCCGTTTTCAGGTTTCTCTTTTACCAACTTTAAAAAAAGTTCTTTTAAATCATCGTTACTTGCTCCATTACGTATAAAATCTCTCAGGTTAAAAACGCCATCATCAAACAGACAGTTTTTAAATGTACCTATTGATGTGATTCTAATTCTGTTACAATCTCCACAAATAGTTCTGGTAAATGCAGGAATAATTCCAACAGTACCTTTGTGATTTTCTATCGAAAAATTACGTGATGTAGATGATTTTTCTGACTGAATCGGTGAAATAGCAAAGGCTGATTTTATTTCGTTTAGAATTTTTGTGTAATTCCAAGCTTCTTGCATTTCACGCTGTCCTTCTCCATTAAAAGGCATTTCTTCTATAAACCGAACAGCAATATCTTTGTCTTTTGTCAATCGAACAAAATCATTGATCTCATTAGTGTTAATTCCAGATTGAACCACAACATTAAGCTTCAAGTTCATACTGCTTTTTTCTAAAGCTTCCATGGTTTTAAAAACTTCATCAAACGCATTTCTACGCGTAATTTCGTTGAACTTATCCGCCTGTAAACTATCAATACTTAAGTTGATGTTTTTTACTTTCTGTAACTTCTCTAACGTTTCAATATGCTTATAAATTAAAACTCCGTTTGTAGTAATATTAATATCTTCTAACAGATCATTAAAAGACAACATTTCTAAAAACTCTACAAAGCCTTTTCTAACAAATGGCTCTCCACCAGTTAATCTAATTTTATTTACACCAAGCTCTGTAAGCACACGAATTACACGGTACATTTCTTTGTACGTTAACAGCTCTAATCTAGGAACAATATCAATTCCATGGGCTGGCATACAATATTGACAACGCAAGTTACAACGATCAGTTACTGCTAACCGAACGTAATTAATTTGTCGTCCAAAACCATCTACCAAACTATTCATTAATGAGGTAATTTTTTACTTAGTGAACCGTATGCAAAAGCACCTAATGTAGCTCCTAAGATTACTATTAATATTGCTGTTATTCCGTGACCAACCAATACAAACATTGGTCCTGGACAAGCACCAGCTAACGCCCAACCTAATCCAAATATTGTTCCGCCAACTAATGTTCTTATCAGTCCTTTTTTCTTTTCTTTTGTGATGATGTTTTCACCTTTAAAGTTTTTTATACGTCCGCTTTTAAACAGCTGCATAAAAACCATTGATACAACAACTCCACTTCCAATAATTCCAAACATGTGGAAAGATTGAAACTTAAACATTTCGTAAATTCTGTACCAAGAAACTACTTCTGATTTACTCAGTATTATTCCGAATAATACTCCGATAACTAAAAATTTTACGTTTTTCATAACTTAAAAGATTAAAGGGATTAAAAACCAAGTCATAATTAAACCACCAATAAAAAAACCAATTACGGCTAATAAAGATGGTAATTGTAAACTACTTAAACCTGTAATTGCATGCCCTGAAGTACATCCTCCAGCGTAACGAGACCCAAATCCAACCATAAATCCAGCACCAATTAAAATGGCAAATCCTTTTAAAGAAAAGATGTTTTCTGTGCTGAAAATTTCTGAAGGAACGTACGATTGCCCTGCGTTTGCAAAACCTAACTCTGCTAATTCTGAAACCGTTTCTGGATTCAACACCATTGGTTCCGCTGTTATTAAATAGTGAGAGGAAATATATCCTCCTGCTATAATTCCAACTACAAATAGCAAACTCCATGTTTGAGCTTTCCAATCTTTCTTAAAGTAATCAGATACTTTACCTGCTCCGCCAATTGTACAAAAAGTTTCTAAATTTGTTGACACTCCGAATCCACGCCCAAAGTAATTCATCAATAACAATACAATTGCTATCATAGGACCGGCAATATACCAAGCCCATGGTTGAGTAATAAAATCCATATTATTTATTTAATCGATTGTTTATATATTTCATGGTTGCTTCTGTAGCACCAATATTTTCTTTTATAAAGTGCTGATTGATTTGTCCAAGTTGCTTTCTATAACTTACATTTTCTTTTAGCTTTGTAAAAATAGCTGAAAATTCGTTTTGATTTGCAATTACTTTACATCCATTTAACGCAACTAAATCTACTACCTCTTTGTATTTTTTATATGCTGGCCCAATTACAATTGGCACACCAAAAGTAGCCGGCTCTAAAATATTATGTACGCCATTTTTTGTCAATCCTCCTCCAACATAAGCAGCATCTGCAACCGAGTAAACTTTTGTTAAAACTCCGATTGTATCAATAATAAACACATTAAAGATGGAAAGTACTTTTCCTTCTTTTTCTGAATACAAAACCACTTTTTTTGTTATTGATTTTTTTAACTCATCAATATCTTTGGTATTCATATTGTGTGGAGCGATGATAAATTTCTCCTCTTCAGAAGCTGAATTATTTATGTAATTTACTAGTAACTCCTCATCTTCTTTCCAAGTACTTCCTGCAACAACGGTGTATTGATTATTTTTGAATTCCGTGATATAATCTAGCTCGTTGTCTTGCTGTAAGATTTCATATACACGGTCAAAACGCGTATCTCCGCTAATAGTTACATTTTCTTGATAGATAGAGATTAATAAGTCTTTAGAGGTTTGATCTTGCACAAAAAAATGATCAAAAGCGTTGAGTGATTTCCTCATAAAACCTCCAAAAGGTTTAAAGAAAATTTGATTTTCTCTAAAAATACCAGAAACTAATAGTGTTGGAGTTGTTCTTTGTTGAAGTCCCTTTAAATAGTTTGGCCAGAACTCATATTTAATAAATAGAGCCATGGTTGGATTCACCGTATCCAGAAACTGTTTCACATTTCTTTTAGAATCCATTGGTAAATAACAAACCACATCTGCAAGTTCGTAGTCTTTACGGATTTCATATCCCGAAGGAGAAAAAAAAGTGAGTAGTATTTTATGAGAAGGGAATTCTTGCTTTAAACGTTCGATAATTGGCCTACCTTGCTCAAACTCTCCCAAAGAAGCAGCATGAAACCAAACCACTTTATCATCCGCTTTAAAAACTGAAATTCTGTCAAAAGAAGTTGCTCTTCCATCAACAAATAATTTAATTTTTTTGTTGAATAAAGCTACAATCGACAAGAAGAAAGTCGCGATTAATACAATACAATTATAGAGTATACTCATGGATTGTAAATGTACAAAATAGAAGCATAAAAAAACTCCCAAACTTGCGTTTGGGAGTTTATAATTTATTTATGAAGTCTTAAACTTCGAAAGGCTCAATAGATACATAAGATCTATTGTCTCTTTTCTTTTGAAATTGTACAACTCCATCCACTCTAGCATGTAAAGTATGGTCTTTCCCCATATATACATTCTCTCCTGGATTGTGTGTTGTTCCTCTTTGGCGAACGATAATGTTCCCTGCAATTGCAGCCTGACCACCAAATATTTTTACTCCTAGACGTTTCGATTCTGATTCTCTACCATTCTTCGAACTACCTACTCCTTTTTTATGCGCCATGATTGTATGGTTTTAAAGTTTTTGGTTACTTATTTTGTTAATGCTTCAATTAATTCAGCTTTCTTCAAAGAAGTATATCCAGAGATACCTTGCTCTTTAGCAGCTGCTTTTAATTCTGCAACAGTCATTGAACTATAATCAACAGAAGTTGATTCTTTTACCTCAGCCTTAGGAGCTGCTTCCTTTTTAGGAGCTGCTTTTTTTGCTGTCTTTACTGCACCTGCAGCACCAATAGATTCAATTTGAATCTCTGTTAAAAACTGACGATGTCCATTTTTCTTTTTGTAACCTTTTCTACGTTTCTTCTTAAAAACGATTACTTTATCACCTTTTAAGTGACCTAAAATTTTGGCCGTTACTGCGGCTCCTTCTATAGCTGGGGCGCCAATAGTTACATTTCCACTGTCTGCTACTAAAAGAACATTATCAAAAGTTACTTTTGATCCTTCTTCTTCTTGTAAACGGTGAACGTATACTTTTTGGTCTTTTACTACTTTAAACTGTTGCCCTGCTATCTCTACGATTGCGTACATACTATTAGTTTTGTGTATTATTACTTAATTCTCACACTTTCCTAGTGAAAATGCGGGTGCAAATATACATTTTTATTTATAAATTACCAACACTTCCTATGATATCCTTTTTATTCTTACATTTATCCTCTTCAACCTATTAAAATAAATTAAAAATAGATGTAACACTATAGGTTATATAACGTCAAACATCTGTGAAACTATTAATTATTAAATAAAAAATCAATGAAAAAGAGTATCCTAACTTTAGGCTTGTCTTTGTTTGCTCTTGCAAATATACAAGCTCAAAAAGTTGAATTTGAAGAGTACACCTTAAAAAATGGTATGCATGTAATTTTGCATCAAGACAATACTGCACCTGTAGTAACTACTGCTGTTATGTATCATGTTGGAGCAAAAGACGAGGAACCAAACCGAACAGGTATGGCACATTTTTTTGAACACTTATTGTTTGAAGGAACGAAAAATATAAAAAAAGGAGATTGGTTTAAGATTGTATCTTCTAATGGTGGTAATAACAATGCGAATACCACAGATGACAGAACTTATTATTACGAAGTTTTTCCTTCTAATAACCTAAAACTAGGGTTATGGATGGAATCTGAACGCTTATTGCACCCAGTAATTAACCAAGGCGGTGTAGACACTCAAAATGAAGTTGTAAAAGAAGAAAAAAGACTACGTGTAGACAACCAACCATACGGAGGTTTTTTAGCAAATGTTAAAAAACACATGTTTACAAAACACCCTTACAAAGGAACAACTATTGGTGAAATGAAACATTTAGATGATGCTACTTTAGAAGAGTTTAAAGCGTTTAATAAAAAGTTCTATGTTCCTAACAACGCAACTCTTGTTGTTGCAGGTGATATTAACTTTTCTGAAACAAAAAAAATGATTGAAGAATATTTTGGACCTATTCCAAGAGGAAAAGACATTCAAAGAACCTTCATCAAAGAAGATCCTATCATCGCACAGATCAATGCCAAAGCATACGATGCAAATATTCAAATCCCTGCAATCATAACCGCTTACAGAACACCCTCTTTTAAAACAAGAGACGCTCGAGTTTTGGACATGATTTCTACTTATTTAAGTGACGGAAGAAGCTCTAAGTTATATAAGAAAATAGTTGATGAAAAGAAAATGGCAATACAAGTTGGCGCTATTAACCTGAGTCAGGAAGATTATGGTATGTACATTCTTTACGGGCTACCTCAAGGTAAAAACACTTTAACTGGTTTAGTAAAAGAAATTGATGAAGAGGTTGCTAAAATACAATCTGAACTGATTTCAGAAAAAGCGTATCAAAAACTACAAAATAAATTTGAAAACAGATTTGTAAACTCAAATGCTAGTGTAGATGGCATTGCTAATTCTTTAGCGCGTTTTAATGTACTTTATGGAGACACAAACCTAATCAATACAGAAATTGACATTTATCGCTCAATTACACGTGAAGAAATAAGAGATATTGCAAAAAAATATCTGAATAAAAACCAACGATTACTTTTAGAATATT
>Ga0256372_1000010_pt1 | contig 16151 bp, 13 predicted proteins | sample SI3LviralmetaG_FD_190081 | JGI IMG/M metagenome (GOLD analysis project Ga0256372, IMG submission 190081) | Sea-ice brine viral communities from Beaufort Sea near Barrow, Alaska, United States - SI3L | ecosystem: Environmental > Aquatic > Marine > Coastal > Brine | place: USA: Alaska | collected...
GCTGATTACCCTTACTTAAATCTCTTAAATATTTCTTTTTTCCTAGAATTTCCCCATTAAAAATCTCCTCAAACTGAGTTAGAAAACTAGCCACGTCTGCTTTGTTCATTCCACGTAAATCGCCAATAAACTCAAAATATTCTTCTGGCGTTAAATAGCCAATTAAAAAAGTTTCATCAATAAAAGATCCTGTAAAAGATTTCCATTCTTCACTTTTATTTACCACAACATCATGGTTTGTAATTTCTCCTGTTGTTGGTCTAATTAAATCTAATAAAATATTAAAAAAGGTTGTTTTTCCTGCTCCGTTGTTTCCAACCAAACCAAAACTTTGTCCTTTTGGAATTCTAAGTTCTTCGATGTTTAAAACCTCTGCTTGTCCGTATTTTTTTGAAATATTAACTGAATGTATCATACTATTTTTGTGTCTTAAATTGTGTTGATTATGCTTTTTGGCTGAATGCGTTGATTGCTTCGTATTTATCTTTGATGTACTTTTTAGCAATCAACTCGATAAAGTAGTTTTTGGTAACAAAACCAATAACACCAGCAGTTGCAATGGCGATAATACCTGCATTAAATCCTAATAAAAAATAAAAAATGTAAAACAATGCAATCGGAACTCCCATTACTGGAATAATGATGATAAGCTGTTTGGCACTTGTACCTTGTGTGTTTCCAAATCCGCTTGCATTTAAATCTATTTGCTTTCTATTAAACGAACCTGCATATAATAAAACCAAGGTGTTAAACCCGATATTGAAAATTGCACCAGCAGCGATCATTAAATAAATGTTTAGCCCAAAATAAATATAAGGTGTTGCTAAGATGAATAACACCGCCGTGACTACAACCATTAAATACCATTTTGATTCTAGGTATTTTTTATATCGCAAGTTTTGCGTCATCAACATTCTGTAATACGAACTTTCCCAAGCAGGAATAAATTGCCCATAATTAAGTACAAAACCACCAGTCACAAATAAAGATGCAAAAACTAATACTGCAGGCATTTCTAAATACATTTTTTGTGTAAAAAATATCAATCCATATAAAACAAAAGCAAAAGACATTAAAAATACAGTCTTTGTTCTTTTATTTCTCCAAATCAACCTGATTTCATTTTTAATAAATGGTGCCATATCTCCAAACTTATCTGCCCAAGACAAATCTGCTGTATTTGCTTCTTTCACTTTTATAGCTACTGCTTCATCTAAAAACAACTGCGCTTTTAATGTTTTATAATTCACAATATATAGAATAACCAATACCCCTAAAGGAATGATAGCATAAATAGGGTTTGTTACTATTCCATCGAAAACTAGTTGACTAAAAGCAGAAACATCATACAGGCCAAAATACTGTAAAGCAATTGTCACCCCAAGAAGAACAGTTAATATGGTTAATGCGATGTTGTTTTTATTAATGATAAAGTTTAAGAAATTAGCTACTTGTATTAATAATAACATGCTAATTAACCAACCTATTATTCCGTTAACGTCATATCCTTTACCAATTAAAACTCCAGAAAAAGGAATATAAAAGAATAATGAAAAGAAATTGAATGCAGAAAAAACTGATTTCCCTAGAATGTAGTGAATCAATTTATTCTTCTTAATTGGTAAAATCAACATCGGCTTGATGTTCATTACAGGTAATTTTTGCATCATATACCTGAATATTAAATCGCCAATAATTGCAAAAATCAAGTACGAATTAACGACTTGTAAAGGATCAGATTCTGGCATCATTTTTTTTAGTATAAAAAAGGCACCAAAACCAACAAACAAAAACATCGCCATCATATACAGGGCGAAAAAGCCCATGATAATTTTTATAGCGATTCCCTTCTGCCAATAAGAAGAACGGAAAAACTGTTTCCATTCTAATTTTAAAAATTGTGAAATCATACGTACTTGGTTAATTAGTTAGATTGATAATAAGTGTCTTGTAAAAGCTTTTTGTTACAATAAGTTTATAAAATTTTATATTCTGGGTACGTTTCTGAAAGTAGCTCTTCTGCTTTTGAAGGAATTACAAATCCTATTATATAAAAAACAATACACGTTAAGGTTGCAAAAAAAGCGATTAGAAGAATCCAATAAATAGATAATGTGTGAAAATCAACATCTAGTGAATTGATACTGCTACATACATTAAGAAGCATTAAGGCAGTAAACCCATTTCTCGTTTCTCCAATCATAGACTCTAACAAGAATATTTTTTCTTTCTTTTGTTTCTTTTTGCCTCTGTTTTTAAACAGGTAATAAAAATCAATAATTACCAAACTAAAAATTGATACAAATAAGATTTCTTTTGCATATACTGATTGAAGAACAGTAAAAAAGAGCATGAAAATTAAACTTGTAGTAATTATTTTTGGCAGCGTAAACCATTCTTTTATAAAACGCAAAAGTATTTTCCAATAGCGTTTGTTCATTGCTTTTTGTTTTTGCTCTACAACATCCATAAAGCCAAAAACACCAAATTTTTTAAAAGAAATAGTTCTTGCTTCTTGAAAAGACAAATTAGGCTGTGCCTGCCAGATTTGCTCAATATCATTGGCCAAATGATCTACCAGTTCTGTTTGTACATCGTAATGTTCTACAAAATGTTCTCTAGTAAATCTGTAGAGCTCTGTTATTTGATTGTCTGATATTTTCATGATAGCAATTGTTTACGCATGTTCTCAACTTTCTTAAGCGCCTTTATATAAACCTTGTATCCAGAAGAAATGCTTAAAAAGTGGATTGAAAGAACTATAAGCCAAGCGATTTTCTGAATTAATTCTGACTGGTTTTCAAATAAATCAGGAATGCCTGGTAGAATCATAAAACTAAATGATAAATAAAAAAACCCGTAATCTAAGTTTACCGATTTTCCATATTTCTTATGCCAAGTTTTGACATATAAGTATAACACTAAAATTATTGGTAAACTAAATATTAAAACACTTACTTTTTTAAAAATATTTAATGTTAAATCTTCAGATAAAAAATAATACATTAATAAGCTAATAACAAAAATCACAATGTTTTTTATATTAAAAATGAGGTTTTTAATTTCTAAAAGGTGTTCTCTTCTAAATTTATCATTTGTGTTTTGCCACCCTTTTCTGTTTAATTGTTTTAAACTACCATTCCAACCCAAAGAAATAAAAGAATTGGTAATTGCTTTTTCTAATTCTTCACCTTTTCCAATTCTATTTTCAATATCAGTAACCACGTGGTCTAACATTTCTATGCGGATATCCCAATACTTTATTCCGTTATTTTTTAAACGGTTGTCTATTTCTTGTATTTGTTTTGTTGTTAATTCCATAGCGATACAATTACATTTTCTTTATATAATTTTATTCTCATAAGCTCAATATTTTCTTGTTTTTTGCAATTTCTAAAAAATGCTTTTTATAAAAATGATAACAGGTATATGTTGTTGCCAATCCGGCACAAGAAAAGCCCATAAAAACACCCTTAATTTGCCCTGATTTATCGAAATAATCTGTAACAACCTGTGCAATAATTAGAAATATAATTCCTACATACTGTGTTTTCAAAATAAACCGATATGTAGTTTTTTCTTTAAAAAACATCACTCTAAAAATGATAATAACAACATATAGTAAAGCCAACAAGGTTGTAATTTTAAAAAAGGTGTTTACAGCAAACATTGTGTTCTCACTAAAATCTACTGATACCTTTTTAAAAATGATAAACGGTAAAAAATAAGACAAGAGGTATAGTACATAAAACGGTCTAAACTCTTTAACTGCTTTTTTTAATACAATTTTTGAAGCTGAATATTGAAACCCTAAGTAGAAGCTTGAAGAGCTTCTAAAGTGTTTATTCCATTTTTCTTTTGTAAGCTGAAAAGCATTTTCAAATAAAAACCCTTTATCAACTAAGTTTTCTATATCTGAAATAATATGATCTAATAATTCTATTTTTAAATCTATATAATCTACATCTTTAGCCTTAATGTAGTTTTCAATTTCTTGTATTTGTTTTGTTGTTAATTCCATAGCTATACAAGTATGTTTGGATATTGTTCTAAAACCATCTTTTTGTTTTGCCTAAAAACATATTCTCCAGAAAAATAAAAGAGGATAATCAATATATAAATCCCGAGATGTATTTGGTTATGCAGTTCATTCTCTAAACTGATTTTTGATCTAAAGTTTATAGAAGAATTATACGTAATAAAAAGAAAATTTATGAGCTGCATAAAACTATCTGATTTGTTAAGTACCAAAAATGAAACGGTCTTTTTTTTCCTTTTTATTGAAACTCTAATTAACATTTGAAACATAATTAAGATTCCTATCACAGATAAAATAAAAAAGAAGTTGTTTTTGTCTTTAGTGATTTTCAGTATTTCATTTAACCCCAAAAACAGCGCAATTGAAATAATAATTTTCGGGAGTTTAAAAAAACTTAGCAAGTGTTTTAATGATGAAACATAAAACTTTTTATGGACCGATTCTGTTTTATCTTTTAGCAAATTATAAAATCCATTTTCGCTAAAGTTTTTGTGAATATTTACAATCTCTTTCTTAAAATCTAGAGTTGGGTTTTCTTCTAAACGTTGTTCTAATACTGATGCAAAGTGGTCTACAATTTCTGCTCTCACATCGTAATATTTAATTCCGCAGCAAGAAATATATCTGTCTACTTCTTCTAGTTGTTTTGTTGTTAATTCCATAGCGTTAGTTTAACAAGTGTTTGTATTTCTCGTAAATTATTTTTTTCTCCTTTTTCATAACAATAATAGCTGCAACGGAATATGTAATTGCAACAAACCAATACACGCTAAAAAAAACTGAGTTTATCAACATAAAATCGGTAGTTACAGATAATTGAAAAGGAAAGGACATCATTAAATATGGCAACCACATTTCTTGCCCTAAATATTCTATTCTATCTAACTTTTTTTTATCCTTCTTTTTTATGTTTAAAAAAAACTGACTATAAATGAAAAAACTTAATACACTAACATAAAAGGAGCCAATTAAAACTGTACCGTTCAAATATCTTGTCAACAAATAAACACTTAAAAATACCACTATTGTAATAGGTAGTTTTTTAATTGATGTGAAAAAGCTAATTGCTTCATCAATAGTTTTTCTTCTATAGTTTTTATGAATTACTTTTAATTTACTCCCAATAAACTTTTTAATAAAACCTAATTCTTCTGAAAGGTATTGTGATAAATTTCCGTTCCCGTTTTCTTCAAAATCTAAAACAACATGATCTATTAATTCAACCTTATCATCTTCAGAGCCAAAGTTGTATTTCTTTAAAAATCGCTCTAAAAAAGCCAGCTGTTTTTCTGTTATTTGATGTTTCTTTTCCATAGCTATATCTATTAATCTAAACTGAACTTCGGATTTACCAAATGCTGCATCGTTTTTAAAAACTCTTGCATTTCTGCAAGTTTGTTGGCTGTTTCTTTAGTTCCATGTTCTGTTAACTTGTAATATTTACGCAAACGGTTACCTACTTTTGCAACCTCAACGTCTAACATGCCTTCAGCTTCAAGTTTATGTAAAGCTGGATATAAAGCGCCCTCGGTAATTTTTAATTCGCCCTTAGTTAATTCTTTTACCTTTTGAGTAATTTCATAACCATACATTTTATCATTCTGAGCCAACAGTTTTAAAATGATGGTTTGTAAAGACCCTTTATATAATTTTTGATTTCCCATGTTTTCTTCTTTTTGTCATTACGAGGAATTTATGACGAAGTAATCTCTTTCTCTAAAAAAGATTGCTTCATTACATTCGCAATGACATATATAATTGCACGAAATATATGCATAATTTTCTTATGTATAATATTCTTAGGTATTAGTTTATCAAAACTCTAACGCTTCTTTCGTAATTAGTTTGCTATTTTTGCAGTCATAAATTAACAACAATGTCTACATTTCATAAATTAACAATACAAAAAATAATCAAAGAGACGCAAAATGCTGTTTCGATTGTATTTGATATTCCTGCCGAATTAAAAGAAACCTTCTCTTTTGTTGCCGGACAATATATAACCATCAAAAAAGTGCTTTCAGAAAAGGAAGTTCGTAGAGCTTATTCTATTTGCGCATCTCCGAACAGCAACGAACTTAAAGTAGCTGTTAAAGCTGTAGAAAACGGAACTTTTTCTATCTACGCAACCTCTAAGTTAAAAGAAGGTGATGTGCTAGAAGTAGCAGAACCAGAAGGAAAGTTTCTTTTAAAGCCAGAAGCGAACAAAAACTATATTTCGTTTGCTGCGGGTAGTGGAATTACGCCTGTTTTATCCATGATAAAAGCTGTTTTAGAAAATGAAACTAGCGCAACATTTACGTTGGTTTACGGAAATAAATCTGCTGATTCAACCATTTTTAAAAACGAATTAGATGCATTAGCAGAAAAATATGCTGCTCAATTTAACTTGCACTATGTATTTAGTAAAGAGTTAAAAAGCGACAGTAAGTTTGGTAGAATCGATAAGGGCCATACCAATTATTTTGTGAAAAACATTCATAATAACCGTTCTTTTGATGCTGCATTTTTATGTGGTCCAGAAGAAATGATTACTATTGTTTCTGATACTTTACAAGAAAATGGCTTTAATAAAGAAGCCATCTATTTTGAATTATTTACTGCTTCTACAGAAGAAATTGCATTAGATATTCCTGATGGAAAGGCAGAAATTACGGTCTTATTAGATGATGAGGAAACAACTTTTACGATGGATAAAACGGACGATATTTTAGCCGCTTCTTTACGTAATAATATAGATGCTCCATATTCTTGTCAAGGTGGTGTTTGTAGTAGTTGTTTAGGTAAAATTACCCAAGGTAAAGCGGTAATGTCTAAAAACAGTATTTTAACCGATAGCGAAATTGAAGAAGGTTTTGTGTTAACCTGTCAAGCACATCCAACAACTCCAAAATTAACAATAGATTTTGATGATGTTTAATCGCAGGGCGATAGCACACAGATTAAATTTCCCGATGCTTGGATCGAGGTCATTTATTTAATATATCTTTAAAAAATGGATTTCTACGACATTAAAAACGCGATTTTTTTCGGTTTCTTTCTTTCTTTTATGATTGGGCCTGTCTTTTTTATGTTGATACAGACTAGTATTCTTAAAGGAGCAAGAGCTGCAATTGTTTTTAACACAGGTGTGATTTTTGGCGATGTTGTATTTATTATTATTGCCTATTTAGGAAGTAGACATTTACTAGAAAAAATTAAAGACGATCCTCGTTTGTTTTTTATCGGTGGATTAATTCTAGTCATCTATGGATTGATTACCTACTTTGATAAATCTAACAAAAAAGAAGCTGCAGAAAAACCACTGATTGAAATCCCGGTAAGTAACAACTATCTTAAACTAATCCTAAAAGGGTTCTTTTTAAACTTTATTAACATTGGCGTTTTAGGGTTTTGGTTAGGTTTAATTGTAGTTATTGGCCCTACTTTAGATATGAACCCAACGCATATTTTTTGGTACTTTACAACCATTATTATCAGTTATTTTGTTACCGATTTAGGAAAGATTTTTTTAGCAAAAAAACTAAAAAGTAAACTAACTCCTTTGGTTATTTACAAGATTAAGAAAACCATGGGAATCATGTTAATTATCTTTGGGGTCTTCCTCCTTTTAAAAGGTTTTATTCCAAAAGACAAACTAAACATTGATAGCTTAATCGAACAGGTTGAAAAGTAGTTCTATTCTTTTAACAACAAGTAAAAGATCGCTTCATTGTTGTAAAACAAGTAAACTTTGGGACTTTGGAACTTTGGAACTTTGGAACTTTGGAACTTTGGAACTTTGGAACTTTGGAACTTTGGAACTTTGGAACTTTGGAAAAATTAATAGATATAAAAAAAAGCGAAGTAAAACTTCGCTTTTTTTCGTTTGTCTTCAGTAAATTATTTCACTTCGTAAACATTATTAGATCTATCTATATCAGCCATTAACTGAGAAGCATCTATCTCTACTTTTTTCACTTTCTTATCAACTGAAAAAGTATACGTTGGGTGCGCCCAAGTCCAGTCTATTAATACTGTTGCAGTTGTTGGTTTGTTTCCGCGCATCATACGCAATGCAATGTTAAACATTTCTGTAGAACCATCTTCGTAGGTAACTGTAACATCCATTGGCATTGGCATTTTTCCAATTCGCTCTAATGTAATTTCTTTACCATTTACACTTTTTACACTGTAATCAATCGTGTGTAAAGTTTGAGTCCATTCATTTAAATACCATCCTAAATGCAATCCAGAAACCTTTTCTGCAGTTCTTTTTATATCGTTTGGCACTGGATGCTTAAAACTAAAATCAGTGTAGTATTTTTTCAATGTTTTCTTCACGTTTTCTTCACCAATAATATAGTTTAATTGTGATAAAAACATGCCTCCTTTTGTGTAACTACCAACACTGAAAGCTACATTCTTATCAAATCTATCTGAATGTGTTGTTAACGATTCTTCTAATTTGTTTTTTACAACATAAAAATATCCTCTATATCCATTTGCGTTTGGTTTTCCTTCTCCTCCTTTTAGTTCTTTATCAGAAGCTAAACCAGAAATATAGGTTGTAAAACCTTCATCCATCCAAGAGTGTATGGTTTCGTTACTTGCTAAAATATGCTGAAACCAAGTATGTGCTAATTCGTGATAAATGGTACCAATATTATCTCTTTTTCCACCACCTGCAACAAACGTACACATTCCGTATTCCATTCCGCCATCTCCAGCCTGAATTACAGAATACTGTTTCCAAGGATACGCTCCAACGTTTTCACTAAAGTAACGCATTGCTTTGGCAGTTAACGCTTGATTTTTTGTCCAGTTTGCTTTGTTTTCTTCTTTATTTTTGTAAAAGAAATGCAAATCTGGTCCATTTTCCATTTTATAAATATCGTGAATGTAATCATCATCTGCAGCCCAAGTAAAATCGTGTACTCTATTTGCTTTAAAATGCCAAGCTAATTTTTTTCCTCTTTGCTTTTTGACTGGTTTTGATTTATCTTCATAACCGTGACCTATTTCTTGTGGGTTTTGCAGGTTTCCTGTTCCTCCAATTGTATAGTTTTTGTCAATATGAATGGTTACATCAAAATCACCCCAAACACCTTGAAATTCACGTGCTATATATGCACTTGTTTGCCATCCTTCAAAATCATATTCGGCCATTTTAGGATACCATTGCGCCATAGACATTGCAATATCATCTTTACTGTTTCTACCTGCTCTTCTAATATGAACTGGTAGTTGTCCGTTAAAATCCATGTCAAAAGTCACTTTTTCTCCGGGCTGAATAGGCTGATTTAAAGTTACTTCTAATACAGTTCCTTCAACAGTATAGTTTAATGCAGTTCCGTTTTGCTTTAGTGATGAAACTTTTAAAAATCCAATTTCATTTGGTTTTAAAGCAGCTATTCTACTTTTAACAATCGGGTTTTCTTTTGTACCAGATCTCGTAACCATTCTTCCATCAGGGTCTGCAATACTTTGTAAACGCGCGTCCATTTCACTGTTTGGTTGAAATGCATTGTAATATAAGTGATAATACACTTTACTTAATGCTTCTGGTGAATTGTTCGTGTACACTAATTTTTGTGTTCCAGAATACTGATACTTTTTTACATCTACATCAACATCCATTGTATAATCTACATGTTGTTGCCAATATCCGTTATTTGAAGTGTTTTTCTTTTGTGCACAAGAAATCATCATACTAAATGATAACGCTACAATTAAAACTTTTTTCATTGATCTATAATTTATAGGTTTAATAGTCTTTTTCTCTTTAATTTACTTTCCGTTCACAATTCTGTCAGCCATTTTTAATGCATTGTGTGCATTTACAATTCTACCAGAAACTGATAATTCTGCAAAAGGAACTAATTCTCCTTTCGGGTTTTTTTGATTTTCTGAACCTGGTTTGATAACCTCTAAATCTATTTTAGTTCCAGAATTCATAATAATGTGTTTCACCTGGCTTGCAGATAACTTTGGGTAATAAGAACGAATCAACGCTGCAACTCCTGCAACCCCAGGAGATGCCATTGAAGTTCCTCCAATAGATTCATATTTTTCATCTGGAAATGTAGAATAAATTTGTACTCCTGGCGCAAAAACATCCACATTTAATTTACCGTAATTAGAAAAACCTGCTGGTAATTTCTCGTTGTAATTAAAACTGATTGCACCAATAGTAAGTACGTTATCAGAAAATTCTGTTGTTAAATCGTCAGAATCATTCGGGTAGTTTCTTTCTACATCAATATTCTCTCCAGAATTCCCTGCTGCATGAACAATTAACACGTCTTTTTCTGCTGCATATTTAATTGCATCATATACCCATTGCTTGTTTGGTGAATATGATTTACCAAAGCTTGCGTTGATTACTTTTGCTCCGTTGTCTACAGCATATATAATTGCTAAAGCAACGTCTTTATCATACTCATCTCCATCTGGAACAGCTCTAACTGCCATAATTTTTACATTATGCGCAACACCATTCATTCCTATATTGTTGTTTCTTTCTGCTCCAATAATTCCAGAAACGTGTGTTCCATGAATTTCATCATCTACCAAATGACCTGTTTTACCATCTCCATAACTACGTGTTGTAAAATCTTGTGCATTGTCATTTAATGGCGTTCTATAATTGGTTTTTAAATTGTCTCCACTTAATAGGTCTGAAGCTTTTTTTACTTCTTTTTTTATCTCAGAAAAAGCTTGCTCTAAAGAAGTCAATCCAAAACCATACATTTGTTTTGCAATATTAACACTTTGCAACAATTCTGGTTCTTCAGTTTTAATTGCTTCAACTTCTTCTTTAGTGTATGTTTTCTTTTTTAAGTGCTCCGAAATTGTTTTATCAGCAAATTCAACCGCTTGCAACATTTGCGTAAACCTACTTTCGGTTGTTTTTGCTCCAGCAATTTTCTTATCCTGTGCCGATTTTATCTTTTTATAAATAGCTGCATCAACCAATTTTGGGTTCTTTAAAATCCTTTCTGATTCTGCATTTTCTTTATAAATACCTCCAAGAAAATTCCAACCATTAATATCGTCTATATAGCCGTTTTTATCATCATCAATTCCATTACCAGCAATTTCATTTTTATTAATCCATGCTACATTTTTCAAATCTTCATGCTCTAAATCTGAACCTGAATCTACCACACCAACAATAACTGTTTGTCCTTTTTTCCCTTCTAAGAAGGCGTACGCTTTCGCAATGCTCATTCCCGGAATTGTATCTGTCGCTAAATCAGCATGCCCCCAAGATCTTTGTTGTTCTTTGGTTAAAGGAACTTTTTTTGCTGTAAGACTTACTGCATTATTGGTTCCGGTTGGCACAGGAATGGTATTAACAGTTTTACAACTTGTCAATGTTAATACAGTAATTACTAAAATGTAAAGTGGTTTTGTAATCTTCATGAATCTTCTCTTTTTTCTTAGTTAAATATGTCTCTAAATTTGAATTTTTCTTTTAAACGGACACCTTTTTCTGTGTGCTTCACGGTACAAATTTCTGTGTACGCATCATGCTCTAAAAACAACATGTATTCATTGTCTGCTGCCTCGTTTAAAAATTGTGCTTTTTCTTCTATGGTTAATAATGGACGTGTATCATATCCCATTACATAAGGCAGCGGAATGTGCCCTGTTGTTGGTAATAAATCTGCCATAAATACCAAGGTTTGATTTTGGTATTCAATTTTTGGTAACATTTGTTTTTCTGTATGACCATTCATAAATAATACATCAAAACCAACTTGTTGTAATGGATTATTAATGAAATTTAGTTGCCCATTTTCTTTAATTGGTAGTATGTTTTCAGTCAAAAAAGAAGCTTTTTCTCTTGGGTTTGGGATTGTTGCCCATTCCCAATGGTTTTCATTAGACCAAACTTTTGCGTTTTTAAACGCTGGCATAAAACCTGTTTTATCTTTATTCCATTGAATAACACCTCCACAATGATCAAAATGTAAATGTGTTAAAAACACATCTGTAATATCATCTCTATGAAAACCATATGTTGCCAACGAGGTATCTAAAGAAAAATCTCCAAATAAATCATAATAGCCAAAAAACTTATCTGATTGTTTTGAGCCTAAGCCTGTATCAACCAACGTTAGTCGATCTCCGTCTTCAATTAGCATGCATCGCATACTCATAGATATTAAATTATTTGCATCTGTAGGATTTGTTCTTTGCCAAATAGATTTAGGTACAACACCAAACATTGCGCCACCATCTAATTTAAAGTTTCCTGTTTCTATTGGATAAATTTTCATGGTTCACAAAGATGCAGAAAATTGACGATTTTTATGTTAAAGTATTTAAAAAGTTTTCTATTGTATTTCCATTTTTTGTTGAATCTCGTTTCCTAAATCGTCCAAAACGGTTATAATATATTTTCCCGTTTCCACATCAATTGAAATGTTGTGAATCCCTTTTGTTACTCCAATAAATTTAGTGTTCAAATACCAAAAAAGTTTTGCTTCTTTGTTAGAATTCGTCACTTTTAAAATGAGTTCATTCTTTTTCCCTTCAAAGTTTTTAGGTAAAAAAATGTTCTTTTTTTCATTAGGGTAAATAAATTTCATGGTGTTTTTTATTTCGCCCACACAGTCTTTTCTATACTTTGGTAAAGGAGTATAAAAAGGATTCTCTTCTTTGTAATAATGCGCCATTAAAGGAGGTAATACAAACCACGGTTTTTGTTGTATTTGATCAAAACGTTCACAAGAAGTATTTACTTGATATTGCCCTGTTTTATCTAGGTGTACCAAAACATGAAACGGACAAGAAGCTGTTTTTAAGCCATTTTTTTGTATGATTTGTTGCTTTTTTTCTTCACAAATTTCGGTTGCTTTGTAACCACTTTTTTTGCAAATTTCTACCTCTACCATTTCATCAAAAGGAACTTCAAACCAAGAACTATTTGGTAGTTTATCAAAAACATCAAACAAAATTGGTGCGGCTGCTTGCACACCTACCAAGCCCGGCCTTCCTTCTCCATCCGCATTTCCAACCCAAACACCAACCACATAATCTTTAGTTGTGCCAATTGCCCAGGCATCTCTAAAACCAAAACTAGTACCGGTTTTCCATGCAATTTGTTTTGCAGCATCAAAATACTTCCAGTTTTGATCTATATCGGGTCTGTTTCCCTCTTTTAAACTTTCGAAAGTGAGGTAAATAGAAGCGGCATCAAATAAGGTTTTCTTTGCTGTTTTTTCTCCAAATTTAATTTTTTTATTTGCATAAAAAGTAGGTTCGCAAAATTCATTTTTAAAATATCTACTAGAGTTTTCACTAAAATGATTTACTGTTGATGCTAACGAGGCATAGCTTCTACATAAATCCCACAAATTACTTTCTGCTCCTCCTAAAACCAATGTTAAACCATAATGAGCGGGTTCTTTACTAATGTCTTTTAAGTGTAGATTTTTTAAATAATGATAAAATTTCTCTAACCCAAATTCTTGCAACATCCTTACGGCAGGAACATTTAACGATCTAGACAAAGCTAATTTTGCAGAAATTGCACCGCTAAATTTTTTATTAAAATTTTCTGGTTGATAACTCCCAAAACCTGTAGGAATATCTGCTACCAATGTGTTTGGTAAAATAGCCCCTTCATCTAACATTGCTGCATATAAAAAAGGTTTTAAAATGCTTCCTGTACTTCGTGGTTTATTCACAATATCTACATCTTTTTGGTGTTTTTTGGTTGTGGGAGAATTCCCGACATAAGCAAGTACTTTTTTTGTTTTTACGTCTAAAATCAACACTGCAATATTGTGAATTCCGTTTTTACTCAACCGATTGTAATGGTTAAAAACGATTTCATTGGTTTGTTTTTGTAACTTTTTACTAAGAGTTGTTTTTATCTGTTTTCCTGAGTTTTTTGCGTTAATTTTTTGTAATAAATGGGGTGCAATTTGCGGTAATGGATATGGTTTTTGAGGTAGTTTTTCTTCAATAGCTAATTTATAAGTTAAAGAATCAATAATTTTTTTAGTTACTAATTTACCAAGTAACCGATTTCTTTTGAGTAATAGTTTCTGTTGATTTTTTCCAGGATATATTAATCTGGGTGAATTTGGTAAAACGGCAAGCATCGCCGATTCTGCCCAAGATAAATCAGAGGCTTTTCTATTAAAATAACGCCATGATGCAGCGTCTAAACCCACAACATTTCCGCCAAAAGGCGCATTGCTACACCAAAAAGCTAAAACCTGTTCTTTAGAATTTCTTATTTCTAATCGTGTTGCAAGTATCAGTTCTTTTATTTTTTCGAAATATGTTCTCGGTTTCCCTTTTCTTGAAAGTCTAATTACTTGTTGTGTAATAGTACTTCCTCCTCTTTTTACTTTTTTGGACTGTATATTTTCTTTTAACGCTTTAAAAATTGATACAGGATTAAACCCTGGATGTTTATAAAAGTACTCGTCTTCAAACTGAAGTAAACAAGTTTCAAATTTCTGTGGAACTGAATCATTTTTCGGAAATCTCCATTGTCCGTCTGTTGCAATTAAAGCACCCAAAAGCTCATTGTTTTTGCTAGTAATTACAGTTGATGTTGGATTGTTAAACAACTCTTTAGGCAAACAGAAAGCATAAAAAAGCACACAGAGAACAACTACAATTGTTTTCTTTTTATGCTTTTGAATGTGGTTTATGATACTTTTCAAAATGGATGATTTTAACCTCTAATTGTTATTTCGTTTGTGCTGAACCTGTTTCCGTAAAATGCTTTCTTTCTACTCTACTTCAACAACATTTCGAAAAGCTCTATGTAAAAACTCCGCACAAACAATCAAGAGAAACTTATGAGAAATCTTTCAAAAAAAAGGTGAGATTTCTCCTTTCGTTGAAATGACAGAAAGGGGGAGTTACTTTACAACCTTAACCCAAGTCCCTTTGGTACGTGCCAAATAATCATTATCATACATCGCTTCTACCTGAATTCCAGGCAAATAATAGGTCCCTAAATAAGCCGAATTTAACAATACCGAAAAAGTTTTTACTTTTCTTGTCGTGTTTCCTCTTTCTAAATCGAAATAAAAATATACTCCTGTATCTCTAATATCAGTATATCTTGCAGCGCTTTTTACAGTTGAACCAAAATCTGTAAAACGAGTATTTACAATTTCCCATCCCGAAGGAAAAATTTGTGTCAACGCAACATCCTTTACGGTTTCGTTTTTAGGGTTGCTTACCTTTATATTTGCAACAAAATCCTGCCCTTGTTTTAGCTCATTAACATCCAGTAGGTTTCCTTGTAAGTCTTTGTAATTTACCGAGATGCTCAAGCCTCTTTTTTCTGAAATTTCTTCGCCTAATGGCAATTTTCCTGAGGTTATTATTCTAGCAAATACAGTATTGCTTTCTTTGTTTTTAATTTGAATAGAGTTCTTTCCGTTTTTAAGCTGAATTGTTCTTTGTGCAAACGCATTTTTAGAGTTTACGGCGGTGGTTGAGTTGTTTATGGTATAATTTACATTCAACGCTTTCCCTCCATTATAAACAACCATTTTAGCAATTGCCAACAAACTAAAAGCTGTTGTTTGAGTGCTCATCCAACGATTGCTAGACAACTCTTTTGCAATAGATTTTGCCAACTCATTTGTGCCAGAATTCTTTGTAATTACCATGGCTTCTAATGCCATTGCTCTATTTCTATTTGCAGAACCATACGTGTAATAATCTGTATTAGAATCTTGGAAATTAATATTTGCCAAACTCATTAGTTCTTCACTAGCTTCTTTTTGACCCGCTAAAGCATATGCAGCTGCCAATCGCCATTTTGCATCATTAGAAATTTCTTTAAACTCTCGCAATCTGTTCATCGCAGATAAATCTGGGCTTCCAGCTAATACCAATGTGTATAATCGGAATGCTTGTGTTAAACCTGATTGGTTATTTCTATAACTTGGTTTCCATTTTCTTGCCTCCTTTTTTTGATAGCGAATAAAATTACTCTTAAAAGTTAACGGCAATACAAAGCCTTTTTTCTCTGCTTCTAACAGAAAATTTCCTGCGTAACTTGTTCCCCAATCATTGGTGTAATTTTCTCCAAGCCAATAACTCATTCCGCCATTTGCTTGCTGAAAATTCCCCAAACGTTCTA
>Ga0256372_1000011_pt1 | contig 15691 bp, 12 predicted proteins | sample SI3LviralmetaG_FD_190081 | JGI IMG/M metagenome (GOLD analysis project Ga0256372, IMG submission 190081) | Sea-ice brine viral communities from Beaufort Sea near Barrow, Alaska, United States - SI3L | ecosystem: Environmental > Aquatic > Marine > Coastal > Brine | place: USA: Alaska | collected...
GAATGTATCTGCAATGATTTTGAGTTATTATCTTTGAACCATGCCACATTTTCTTGCACCATATCAAACTCTAAGATATATAGACCTTCAATTGATGGAGCAGATACTTTAATTAAAAAAATTTCTTCATTATTTGGTTTTAGATCTTGAGATAAATCAACTCTAGCCTGATTTAATTGTATCATTTCACCATCGCTACTTAACCAATGATTTCCTAAATGAACGGGATAATTAGTTCCTGTTGCGGGCCAATTGATTGCACTTACGTTTTTAGCACCGACAATGTATGCTGCTAATTGACCTGGTTTTAAAGTTGTAATTGGCTCGATAATTCTTAGTTGAGCTTTAAAAGCTTCTTTAGAGAGCGCACCTGAATTTTCTAATATTTTTGATTGTTCAATGCCCTTCTGCACCACATTTAGCTCAAGCGAATGTCTTTTTTTCCTATCAAGCAGAAATTGTACATTTGTAGAATTAGTATTTAACATCATAGGCTGTCCGCCAACATGCGGAATATGCCAAATAGAAAAATATATGATGGATAAAACAAACAAGAATATGAGATTCCCGGAATACTTAGTTTCCTTAATATTTTTATCAATCACTAAGGTGATTAAAAATAAGGATACCAATTGTATATAAAGGTAACGTCCCCAATCAAACGCGACTGCACACAAAGCGATTGAACAAACAAAAACAATTAATAATAGAAGTAAAACTATTTTATTTTTTAAAAATTGTCTAATTTTTTGGAATAACGGTATAAAGGCCAGTAAAGACATCAGGCTACAAAAAATATAAATCGTGAAAAACGAACTATTTTCTAAATGATATTGTACTTCATTAAAGGTGTATGCTGCACTTCTGTCTAACCAATGGATGGAACCCTGATCATCATAAATTTCATAACCAACAATATCCAAGGATTTCATAATAGAAATGATGTTAGAAGAGGAACCATGGTCGTTTATGCATGCTAAAAACGTGAGTATAGAAATTGATGATAAAGCGATTAAATACAGTAACCGCTTTTTCGTTAAGGGAACTTTTAAAAAATAGATGATTAAAATATATGGTAGACATATTGCTAACATTTCATGACTCAATATAACTAAGGGATAAAATAATAAAATAAAATAGATGATAACTTCAAGCCTTTTAGGACTAAATTTATTTGCAGCCCATACTGTGAAAGCTAAAATTGAAAAAACAATAATCTCTTTTCTAAACCCACCCTGTGGGTCTAAGACTTGAAAATAAAATATAAAAGGTGAAAAAATTAACAACCAATGTGAATAAAGTTGTTTTTGTTTAAGGATGCTTAAGTAAGTGAAAATAAAAAATAAAAAATAAAAAATAAGCTGTAAATAAAAGACTATTAAGCCAGCACTCCACTTTGAATACATTGAAAGTTGATAAACGCATTCACCTAAAAACCCTCGCCTGATAAATCCACTCTGATAATTAATAAGCCAATCACCCATTGTATGTGAATTATGTGCTTCATAATGCAACCAATTTGCTAATGCACTAAAGTAAAAAGCAATAAGTATAAAAATGCCGATAAGTATATTTTGAGAGAGCCTAGTTAAAGATAAACTCCCAGTCATTATTTTATTTTTCCATTCTGTAATCATCATATAATCTATTCATTAATATCGTCACAAGCGAGTAAAATTAATCAAAAAATCAATTAAAAACGTATTCACAATTTGAATCTAAACAATTTTTCCGATTACTTTCCTTTGGAGGGTGTTTTTTGTTCTTCTAAAGGTTTATCAATAATAGTTTGCATGTTTATTTTTACAATTAAAAGAATTATTAAAGCTTTAAAAAACCGTATTTTAAGATACAATAGATAGCACGAACACCATCTTTCCATCCAATTTTTTTACCTTCAGCATAGGTTCTACCGTAATAGGAAATACCAACCTCATAAATTCTTACATTTGGTGTTCTAGCAATTTTTGCAGTTACTTCTGGCTCAAACCCAAATCGTTTTTCCTTTAATTTGATTGATTGAATGAGCTTTGTATTAAATAATTTATAACAAGTTTCTACATCCGTCAAGTTTAAGTTACTAAAAACATTAGATATAGTGGTTATAAATTTATTACCTAATGAGTGCCAAAAGAATAATATTCTATGTGGTTTCCCCCCCATGAAGCGCGAGCCATATACTACATCTGCAAATCCATTTACTACTGGTTTTAATAAATCATTATACTCTTTGGGGTCGTATTCTAAGTCTGCATCTTGAATAATCAAGTAGTCACCTGTAGCTTTCTCTATCCCGGTATGTAACGCAGCACCTTTTCCTTTGTTGATTTCGTGCCTGAAATACTGAATATCTAAGGTTGGGTTTGTCGAAATATAATTTTTTATTGCGAGTTCAGTTTCATCTGTTGAACAATCATTTACAATAATTACTTCTTTTGTAATACCGTTTATTAAATTGACCTCTTTTACTTTGTTAAGTATAAAATGAATCGTCCTCTCCTCGTTGTAGGCCGGAATTATTATGGATAGTTTTTTTATACTCATGGTTTTCCTTTTGGTATATAAAGTATCAAATTAAATGAATTTGGTTATTTCGTTGCCGTACACTTCGCAGCATTGCACAAGTGCAAATGAACAGCAAACGAACAAATACGCACTGAAAATCTAAATTGAATTTAATTTTCCTCTGTGAGGGCTTTATTATTATAAAATAAAATATTTTGTCATTACAATTCGACTTCAGGTAATCTATTTTCAATTCTTAAAGCGTCGAAAATTATTTTATTGAATCCATCACTTGTCAAAAAACTATCTGAAATTAAAACAATATCATTGATCGTTTTATCATCATCAAGTTTAATATATACGTGAAGAGCTTCATTTTTAGAAGTGATTTTTCTTTTTGATAATATGAATTCTAAAACACCTTTATTTACTTCATTCGCTAGTATGCGTGTATCATTCTGGTCATAGGAGTAATTATCCAATCCTTTTCTCGGTTTTGGATGCGTATGTATAATATCTCGTTCAATTCTAATAAAGTATCCGATGTGAATAAATGATTCTTTTTCTGAAAAAAAATAGTCAAAAACCCCATGTTGCAAAAATTCACTAAAGGTTTTATATTCATTTTTTTCTTTAAAATAATTTATAATAATATTATTATCCTGCTCCATGACATAAAGAAATTTTTCTTTTAAGTCAATGCTATCATCTGTAATGTAGTCCATAATAAAAAGTTGTAAGATTAAAGTTTGTTTTCTTGTTTAAGACAAATGCCTGTCGCCTAGTTCCTAATGTTTCAAATTTAAAAAGATAAACCCGTATCGTAATAAAGACTAGATAGTGGCGAATGTACTCTAAATTTGACTGATGTTTGTATTAAACTACAGTTTGTATTTCAAAGAAATACATTATCGTGCTTTGTTTTTTTTAAATTATTATAATTTCTATCTGGAATATTTCGATTTGAACCAAAAAGTAATTGTTGGTCTAAAAAGGCAGATATGTAATTCATTTTCAAAAGAATAGTGGTGGTATTGTAGTTTTTTTTAAAAAATAATAATCTGGTTTAGTCTGTATATCTAACAATTAAAGTAGTATGTTTGTTACACTTATCACACAACTTGTATTAAATAATTACAGCTAACAAGAAATCAGTATGAAGCAAAAGTTACTAATTATAACAACGGTAGTTGTTTTTTTGTCTACAGTTTCCATGTTAGGACAAAGTTTTACGGTGGCAGAAGGTACATATCTAGTCATGAGTGGTGAGGTTACCGTGGATTACAGTGGTGGTGACTTTACAAACAATGGTACTATTAACGATACGGAAGGCACACTAGAATTTTCGGGCCCAGTAAACTATGCGGCGGCGGGTACAACGAATATTAATGATTTGACAGTGGATAATTTTGGTACGACTTTGTTAAATAGTAAATTTAACATGATGGGCACCCTTAGAGTTGTAAATGGAACCCTAGATACGCGCGATAACTTAACATTAGTTGCTAACGAAGCGGGTTCATCATTCGTTGCACCAGTGGGAGAGGGTGCTGCTATTAGAGGAAAAGTAACCGTGGAACGCTATATTGGGGCGGGTAAAAGTGCATTTCGATTTCTCGCACCATGTGTAACAACTGAGGACTTTATAAGCAATAACTGGCAATTGAATACACATATTACAGGTTCTACAACAGGGGCGAATGGCTTTGATGCCTCAGCTTCTGGAAATCCATCATTATACACACACAACAATGCGCAAGCATCTGGAACGGGATGGGCTCCTATAGCCAACACAAATGCTACGAACCTTAACGCAATGCAAGGATATCGAATTTTTATTCTTGGAGATAGAGATGCAGATATCACTGCGGCTCCCTTGCCCGAGATGAATAATCCTGTTACCCTGTCAGCAACCGGCACGTTAACTATTGGTAGAGTGGTTTTTGATAGTAGTAGTGAGCCGTCGTTAAACAGCACAACTAATGCCGTTACAGATGGTTATAGTTTAGTAGGTAACCCCTACGTAAACTCTGTTGATTGGCACACATTGGTAAAAGAAAACTTAACAGATACGTATTATGCTTGGGATGCGAATATGGGAACAGTAGAACAAAGAGGTCGGTATGTAGCGTATAGCATAGCAACCGAATCAAGTACGATGGCTTCTGTCGTAAACCAATACATTCAACCTGGGCAATCTTTTTGGATAAAAAACATCTCGGATAGCTCAGGAAGCCTCACCTTTGAAGAAACGGATAAAAGAGGAAAGGAAATTATTCCTAATTTTTATAAAACTACAGCGAGCGACTTATCTCGATTAGAGTTGCAAGTATATCAAACTAGCCAACTTACTATAGACTCTTATCCTATTGATGCAGCTACATCGGTTTTTGACAATCAATTTACAAATGCTATAGAAAACGGAGATATAACTAAGTTAAGTACAGGAGTAGAGAATCTATCTTTTTTGAATAGTGATCTTGCTCTAGCCATAGATGCTAGGCCACAAGTAACTGCTAGCGATGAATTACTAGTGCAATTGCAACAATTTAAAGCGAATAAGGACTACACTTTCAGAACCCATTTCAGTAATTTTGATACGGCAGCAACTCCCTTTTTGTTAGATACGTATCTCGATAAATATACCGCTTTATCAAATGATATGCCTACAGATGTGAGATTTATAACAACCTCAGAAGTAGCTTCTTATGATTTAAATCGCTTTAAAATTGTGTTTCAAAAAAATGGTACGCTAGGTCTGGAGAACCTTAATGCAGAGCAAATATTGGTATATCCTAACCCCGTTACAAATAATCAATTTAATATTGCATTGCCAAGCTACCTTATTGGAGAAGTGGCTATAAAATTGACTAATGCCATTGGACAAACGGTTTATCAAACTAAAATTGAGGCTCAAAATACTGTAAGCATAACGCCAAAAAACACGTTGTTACAAGGCTTATACTTAGTTCAAATAACAAACCAAGGTAGAAGAATTACAAAAAAAATATTAATTAAATAAATTGTTAAAAAGAACCATAAACACGTTTGTACTTTATTGCTAATAATAGTGGATTTTACTTTGTTTATAAAACAAGAGCTTCTTAAGTAATTATTAACAGTTTCTAAGAAACAAAAAGTAAGATACAAACAAAAACGTATAACAAAATAACTATATCTCATATTATGAAAAAGATTTTTACTTTACTAACTTTTGTTATTACTATGACAACAATCGCGCAATCAGTATCGATTAATAGTGATGGCAGTGAAGCAGACCCCTCGGCTATTTTGGAAGTAAAATCTACAACCAAGGGTTTTTTAGCACCACGAATGACCAAAGTTCAAAGGAATGCTATTGCAAGTCCTGCTACAGGACTACAGATTTGGTGCAGTGATTGTAGTTCATTAGGATTAGGAGAAATACAAAATTATAACGGAAGCGCTTGGATTGCTGTAACTCCATCAAGCACAGCGGATATTGCAGCAAGTATAGATAAAAATTACGTTACAGATGCACAAGTAAAAGCATTGGAGAATACTTCTGGTGTTAATACGGGCGATAATGCAACCAATAGTCAATACAGTAATATATCCACTGATGTTAGTGTAAACAATGCTAAAGTTGGAATTACTGACTCACAAGCAAGTGAAATAGTTGAAAACAATGCTAAAGTTGGTTATACAGAAGCTTTGGTCTCGGCAAATGAGACTGTTGTTGCCAACACGAATAAGGTTGGAATTACTGACTCACAAGCAAGTGAAATAGTTGAAAACAATGCAAAAGTTGGTTATACAGAAATCTTGGTCTCGGCAAATACAGACGTTTTAGCAAATACTGCAAAAGTTGTAATCACTGATTTACAAACAATTGATATAACTGATAACAAATCAAAAATAACCAATGCTACACATACGGGCGATGTAACTGGAAGCGATGCTTTAACAATTGGCGACAAAAAGGTTTTGGCAAAGCACTTAAATTCCATAACTACACCGACCAATGGGGATGTATTAACTTATGTTGGATCAACCAATGATATTCAATGGTCTCCATTTAGATTTCCAAATGTGACGGAAGAAGAGAGAAATGCTTTAACACCAATTGAAGGGATGATGATATATAATAACACGACTCATAAACCTAATTATTACAATGGCACAAGTTGGATGAATTATGATGGTACATCCGCAGAAGATTAACCTGCGCCTAAACCTAGTTGATAGTTATCAAGGGTATAGTTCTTGCTTATATTTCACAATGGGGAGATCTAGATACATAGAGAGATACCCGAAATTAACGCATAGTACACTTCAAATTAGAATGAAACTCAGAAGTTATTCTGAATTCAAGTGATGCGTCTTCATAAAACTTTGATTTGTAGTAGTATCTTAAACTCGCATAACCTTATTATCAAAGGTAAAATGGTTTTTTGAAAAACAGATGCAATCCATATTGCTATTATTGCTGATCCATATGATAAATAAAAGTTAGCTATTCATTATCTTGCCATGCATCTTGTATTTAATTTAGTAGCGTTTGATAAAAATAAACGTGTTCAATTATCCGGTTTTACAAGGTAAAAAACCTAAAATAAAGCTTAATTTGAAAATTTTATTCATACTGGAATATTATTATCCCAATGTTGGTGGCATCGAAAAACTCTTTAAAGAGCTTGCGGAAGCACTCGTGAAGGAGAACCATGAAGTGATTGTACTCACCAATAGATATGAGAAAACCCTTGAATCAGAAGAAATAATAAATGGAGTTCGAGTTAAAAGGGTACATCTTAAAAACCGTTTTTTCTTTAGTTTTTTTAGTTTACCCACTGTTTTAAAACATGCTCGAAATTCCGATCTGATTCACACTACCTCATACAATGCTGCGCTACCAGCAAGTGTAGCTGGTGCATTTCTGAACAAAAAAGTGATTATCACGTTTCATGAAGTTTGGGGAAATTTATGGTTTAAGCTCCCGTTCATGAACCGATTTCAAAAATCACTTTTTTATTTATATGAAAAATTAATCCTCAAACTTCCCTTTAATACTTTTATCGCTGTTAGTGATTCTACCAAACAAAATTTAATTTCTCACAGTATTGCATCGCAAAAGATTATCAGAATTTATAACGGAATTGAATATAAATCTAGCGATAAGGATGAAGCAAATGCTTCAAAAAAATTCACTTTCACTTTTTTAGGAAGGCTTGGGGTTTCAAAAGGATTGGATATACTGATTCCGGCAGCAGGGCAATTTATTAAGGAATATCCCGAAGCTATATTTCAAATTATGTCGCCTGATAATTCCAAAACTATACAGCGAAAAGTAGAAAATTTAATATGTAAACATCATTTAGAAAAAAATGTGAATTGGTTTACAAATCTCGACTCTCTTCAAGTTGAAGAAAAATTACTTTCATCCAATTGCATGGTCATCCCATCTTACAGTGAAGGATTTTGTTTTGTGGCTGCAGAGGCAATAGCGCTTGAAATTCCAATAATAAGTTCAGGAAAAGGGGCACTGCAGGAAGTGGTTTCAGGAAAATTTATCAAAATGGAAACTTTTGATTCTGAAGGAATTTACCAATCCTTGGTAAAAGCAAAAAATGAAGAATATGAAATTACACCTATCAAAAAATTTCATTTTCAGGATACTTTAGAGGCATACTTAAAATTGTATCAATCAATCTGTCAATCTAAATAATCAGAATTTTTTGTCTTTGTCCTTTTCATTCAAATCAAGTTTTTCACGAAGTTCGCTAATCTCCTGTTTCATTAAACCAATATTTTGGCCAATTGATTTAATGCGTTCTGCCTGCTTAGAAATGATGAGCGAAAATTCGATCATGATTACAAACAATGCCATAATTAAAATTAAAAATAAAGCTGCCGGAGGGTAGGCTATTCCCATGAAGTCAGAAATCCATTCCAATCCATTTCTCCAGACCGAAAAAATGATAAAAAAAACAGTAAAGAATAACCATAAAAGGGAGTATTCTTCTTTGAGCCGGTGCTGCCTAATTAAAATAATGATAAAGATTAAAAGTGAAATACTTCCTATAATGGCTAAAATTTGTATCCTGTTATCCATAAAACTTTAATTAGTTACTTTTTTCGACCTTAGCGTAGCCATAGTCATTGATAGTAAAACTTTAATAATATAATAAGGTCCTTTCCAGGCTGGGATTGATGAAATTCCCCCCTGACGTTCTCGCATTTGAGTAAATACTTCCTTCATTTTAAAATTATTTTTTCCCAGTAAAATTATAACTTCAGGCTCTGGGAAATCAACCGGATAATGTACCGCTAAAAATTTGATCACTTTCCGATTGTAAGCCCTAAAACCAGAGGTTTGATCAGCAATTCGTTGCCCAACAAATATGAAACTAAAAAAACGTAGGATGTAAATCCCAAGCAACCGTAATGAGTCTGGCTGATAGGTTAGTGCTTTCTGAACAAATCGGGAACCGATTACACAATCAGATTCACCTTCAATTATAGGTTTAATAAGCGTTTTAATTTCCGCTATCAGGTGTTGGCCATCTCCATCAAACTGTAATGCAATTTGATAATCGTATTTTTTAGCAAATTTAAAGCCCGTTTGCACACTCGCACCGATTCCCATGTTATAAGGAAGATTAATCACATAAGCTAATTTGGTTTTTTTAGCAAGTTTTCCAGTTTCGTCGGCAGAACCATCGTTTATCACAAGCAGGTCAAATGCTGGGTATTCCTTTTTGATGGCCGTTACAACTTCCACAATGCTAGCTGCTTCGTTAAATGCAGGAATGATTACTAAAACCTTTTCCTTCATCATGGACTTTGAATATTTAAGCGTTGCTTGCATGTTTCCAATAAGGCCGCATCAACTAGAGCCCCCTGCGCAACGGCACTTAAAAAATCATTGTATGCTAGTTGAACCCTATTTTGATTAAGATAACAGCTTCCTCTGAGTTTTAACATATCTCCATCCTGTGGATTGTATTGCAATGAACTTGTTAAATATATAATAGAAAAATTAAACTGCCCCATTTCATAACAAGTCTTTGCCATGTCATTGTATGCATTGATCAATTTGGGATCAAGATTAATTGCTTTGTTTAAATCTGAAGTTGCTTCATTGTTTTTTCCTTGATATAACATCACGAGCGCACGGTTATTTAAGGCTGCAGCGTAATTAGGATTAAGATTAATTGCAACATTTAAATCACTTTCCGCTTTTTGTATTTCTCCTGTAAATAAGTATACCTTGGATCGTTCAAACCAAGCTGACTCAAGTTCTGGTTTTAATTCTATTGCTTTTGAACAATCAATAATTGCTGCATCTAAATTATTTAAGAGAATTTTTGCCTTCGCTCTGGCAACATAAGATTTCGCAAATTTATTATTGAGTGAAATTGATTGATTCAAATCTCGGATGGCTTCTTCAGGTCTGTTTAGCACCAAATATGATTCTGCTCTATTGTAATAGATCTGATTATTTTTAGGTGCAAGTTTATTAGCCATATTGAACTGCTCAATAGCAAGCAATGGTTTTAGCAACTTAAAATATGCGATGCCTAGATTTATATGTGGACGTACCTTATTAGGTGATTTTTGTACCACATCAGACCACAAAGATAAGTTTGTTTTCCAAACGGTATTGCGCACGGTTGTAAGGTATGCGTACGTAGAAATAATGAATAAAAAAACAAGGATGAATTGTGTTCGTTTAAATTTGTGAAAGATCTCCAGAAGAACAACTACTAGAATTATCGCAAATCCGAACATTGGTAAATACAAGCGATGTTCAAATATTACATCCCTTATGGGAATGATGCTTGATTCAACTAAAAGCGTGATAAAAAACCAGGCTAATCCAAATGAAATTAATGGGTATTTACGGTATAGCATAAAAATAGACCCGAGTAAACTGATAACAACAAAGCCACTAATTAGTTCATAGATCCCCCATACTGATTTAGAAATCGCAAAATTATAATCTAAGTTTTGTGAAATAGGAAGCACAAGTAACTGCACATATTTTACAATTACCCGAAGTTGAGTAAGAAAGTATTCAAAACGACTAATACTCTCAGTTTCTTGTGGAAGAAGTCCCCCAATAACCACCACAATAAATGAGATTGAAATTGCAATAACTCCAGTAAACAAAAACTTATTAAATCGTTTTCCTTGTTTATTTATAATAAAAAAGAATTCGATTAATAAATAAGTAAGCGGTAAAGTAATTGCAATCTGTTTTGAAAGGATAGCCGCTATTGCAGTAAGAACCATTAATAAATAATATAAAATAAATTTCAGGTTTAAATCTCCTGCAACTTGAGATAACCTTGCTTTAAAATAAAAAAAGCAGGAAGCAATATAAAAAAGTGCAGCTAGAGAAGTCATTCGTTGAATGATATAACTTACAGCTTGTGTTTGAATGGGGTGACATAAAAAAATCAATGAAACAAATAAAGCAAAGAGTTTTTCATTTCCTTTGATTTGAATTGGTTGAACTATTTTTTGGGAAATTATTAAAAGTGTGAAAAAGAAAACCAGCACACTCGTCGAAAGATGAACGATCAAATTAAAGACGTGATAACCAAATACGTTTGTTCCATTTAATGATCTGTTTATAGCAAGTGTAAAATAGGCTAAAGGGCGATTATTAATTTTTATCCAACTTGAAAATTTTGAATATAAGGAAAGATCATTCAAGTTATTTTGCTGAACAATGTGCATGCCATCATCAAAGTGAAATTCACCATAAAAACTATTGGAATAGATGATAGTGCCTACTACAATAATTAAAAGACTAGCGAACAACTGTGTTCTATTATTTATTAACTTCAATTGGTTTAGATTGACTGTGACAAATATAATGTCTTTTAAAACATTAGGTATATAAATATGATTTAATCTCTTTTGCCGATAGCGTTTGGGTAGAAAACCAAAATAAATGAATACTAGAGCGATGAAACGACTATAGTTTTGAATAAAACTATTGCTGTTTTGTTCTATAATTGCCTCCTGATTAAATGTAAATTATAAATAAAAAGTAGGCTAGTGATAACAATTTTATAGCATATGTTTAGTATGGAAATCAGATATTCAGGTAAAGGTAAATATGGGGAATGTTAGTTTTTTTCTAGAATAAAAAATAGTTAACCACCTGTTTTGGTAATAATTATATCTTTAATGTACCTAAAGCTTCTGTGAAGAAAGTAAGGGTTCTTTTAAAAATCACAAATTCTAGTTACTGTAAAAATACTTGTTGTTGGTTTCGATCTTAAACTATTTAATTTTCTAAAAATCTTCACAGCCAATTTTTTATTGTCATTTTATTTTCTTCACATTAAATCTGGTTTATTTAAATTTTTAAAAATCGAAGAAAATAATATAATTATCAAAATGCTTTCAATTATAATATTGGCTTATCATGAAGCGGCAACTATTCATAGAATTTTAGATAAAATAAAGGAAGTTCAATTATTAAATGGTATTACCAAAGAACTTAGTATTGTAAATATTTGTTCGTCTGATGATACTAAAGGTACAATTTCTTGTGCATATTATTTTAATTCCGATATATCTAAGATTAAAAAACGTAAGGTCTGTATTTAGGAGCATTCCTAAATATCTGAAATAGTAAATTGTATCATAAATAGAGAAAGTTCGAAGTAATAATAGTACATTAATTTAGAAAATCATACATTGTATTCATAAATTAATTATGTAAAGATTAAAGTGCATGAAAACAATATTAGTAACAGGTGGTGCAGGTTTTATAGGTTCTCATTTATGTGAACGATTACTTAGAGAGGGGAATGAAGTTATATGTTTAGATAACTTTTTTACAGGTTATAAACGAAATGTTCTAAAATTGACATCAAACCCTAATTTTGAAATAGTAAGACATGATATTACCAACCCATATTATGCAGAAGTTGATGAAATTTATAATTTAGCTTGTCCTGCAAGTCCTATAAGTTATCAATATGATCCTATTAAAACAATTAATACTTCAGTTATTGGAGCTGTCAATATGTTAGGTTTAGCCAAAAGAGTGAACGCCAAAATTCTACAAGCAAGTACAAGTGAAGTTTATGGAGACCCTACAATTCATCCTCAAACAGAAGATTATTGGGGCAATGTAAACCCCATAGGATTAAGGTCTTGTTATGATGAAGGAAAAAGGTGTGCTGAATCATTATTTGTAAATTATCATCAACAAAAGAATGTTAAAATAAAAATCACACGTATTTTCAACACATATGGTCCAAACATGGATATAAATGATGGTAGAGTAGTTTCAAATTTTATTGTTCAGTCTTTAAAAGGAAAAGATATTACCATTTTTGGAGATGGAACTCAAACACGTTCATTCCAATATGTAAACGACCTTATTGAAGGAATGATTAGAATGATGAATTCAGAAGATTCTTTTTTAGGACCCGTAAACATTGGGAATCCTAATGAATTTTCAATGTTAGAATTGGCTAAAGCTATAATTAAACTGACAAACTCAAAGTCTAAAGTAATTTTTAAACCATTGCCAATTGATGACCCTAAACAAAGGCAACCAAATATTGATTTGGCAAAGAAAATGTTAAATGGGTGGGAACCAAAAATTGAATTAGAAGAAGGCCTTAGTAAAACAATTGAATATTTTAAAAGCATTATATAAGGCAAAAAAAAACACTATTAATTTTTGAGATTTGATACCCGATGGCGCGGATATGTAACACACAAGTGCTAGCGCGGAATTGTATTCCGTGCCGTTACGAGGGAGAAAATAAATATTATAGAAAGCTACTTTAAGCAATTAGAGTAGTTTTTTTATGCAATAGATTTAAGTTTTACAGCTTTAATAAGTGCGTCTAAAGTTTAGATAAGATATTCTTTACCTTGTTCACTAAACTCATAAATATCTTTAAACCTTGGATAGCACTAGTGTTTACTAGTGCAGTCAATGAACAACCAATGGAGTAGGACAGAATCTTGTTTCCGCTGCTGTAATAATTTAACGGTTATATTTTTAGAGTGTGGCCATTTTTATTTTGATTCATGTCATCTAAAATTGGGTGAAGATCCATTTTCTGGTGTATTGGTCTCAAATTATGATCACTCCACAAGGCCAACTCGACTATTATTGGGGTTAATGAGAGTCCGTTCTCTGTCAAAATGTAAATGTTGGTTTTCTTATTTTGAGGGATTTTCTTCTTTTCAATGAATTTTAATTTTTCTAATGTCTTTAATCTGGCTGACAGTATATTCGGCGCTATGGCCTCTGTGCTTTCAGAGAAGTCTTTAAAGGTTCGACAGCCCTGATAACAACATCAGTTTAATTATAACTAAGCTCCACTTGTCTCCCACGATATCGAGAGCAGAAGTGATAGGGCAGGTGAAACGAAAATTTTTAAGAATCATAAAATTATTTATTTTTACTATTGTTTTGATAGTAACTTACTGTATTTACTTTCAAAACAAAAGTAATCAATTTTTATAACTATTATCATGAAAAAACTGTATGTATTTCTGATTGCCATAAGTTTATATGGCTGTAATCAAACACCTAATCCGGAATGTGTAACATTGCAACAATCCAAAGTAAATTTAGACGTCAATGTCGACATGTATAGAACTGTTTGGGATAAAATTTTAAATGAGCGAAATATTGATTTAATTAATACGGACAGTTTTGATGCTTAGATTAGCGAAATCACTTCATCAGGAACAATAACTGGCATTGAAGATTTTAAAGCCTACTACAAGAACTATCTGACAGGATTTTCAGACGCAAAATTTACAATGATTGATGTTTACGGATAAGGAAATTTAATTACAAAGCATTGGCGTTTTCAAGGAGCTCATGACGGAGAATTATTTGGAATTCCTGCATCAAACAATATATTAGATTTTTATGGTGTGTCATTGGTAGTGATGAAAGACGGGAAGGTTTTTCAAGAGCAAAGTTACATTGATAACATTGTTTTCATGAAACAGCTTGGTTTGATGGAATAAGGGTTTTATTATTATTAATAATTTATTTTATGATTGCAACTTTGAATAATAAGTGGATGTGAAATCAAAGCATCTGTTTAATAATTATTCTAAATGATGAGCTCAATCAATTTACAGGTATTTATAAACTCTCTGCGGGATATATAACCGTTCGATATTTCAATAGAGATCTCTACTATAAACCAGATACAAAAGTATCTGGTTTTTTTATGCTGTAAATTTAACGATACTTTAATTTCTAGAAAAGACACCTTGCCATTTTTTTTACATAAAAAAACCCCTACCGAAGTAGGACTAAAGATTTTCATCTACGGCATATAGCCTTATTGTGATAAGATTAATATCTTAGTTTTCATTTTAAAATATAATTTCTATTTTATTACCCAAGTATTTACTGAATTCAAATTCGATTGAATAACAATCTTATAAAATTCTGAAGGCCCTCCTTTTAATACAATTGTAGCTTTTTCATCTGATGTCATAACCTGTAAGACTTCAGTGTACTTATCTTTTCCACTTTCTTTGAAATTATTAGTGTTTGATAATAATACTTTTGCCTTTTCATCGGGGCCGTAAGATTTCCATCTTAAAAGAAGTTTGTTTCCTTCTTTTGTCGCTGTAAAATTACTCATGGAGATTGAATTTACAAAAGACACCCCATCTATCTCTCTTTCAATTTCATCGGAAGCATCTATTTCCAAATGGCTCAAAATAGATGGTACAATATCTACTATTCCTGGCTTAGTATTAAAATATTCGTTCGTATTTCTATGATTGGTTACAATCCAAGTAGCACGTTCACGATCTGATTGACCTCCATGCCCCATACCAGTATCTGTACTTCTGCCATGATCTGTTGTAATCACAATCATCCAATCTTCGTTAAATTCTTTAGAACGTTTTTGAAGTGCATTCCAAATTCTTCCAACTTGCTTATCTGCCTTTTTTATTGCGTCATGAAACTGTGGACTATCTCCATACATATGTCCCATATTATCTGTGAATTCCAAATATACCCATGACAAATCAGGGCCCTTATTAAGAATCGTATTTGCTGTTTTTTTAGATACAAACTCATCTATTTCTAAAAAGTGCGTGTCATCTTTTTTATGTGGAAAGTTGATTGTATCATGTTCAAACCCGTCAAATACATAATCAAATTTAATACCACCTGCTTCCT
>Ga0256372_1000012_pt1 | contig 14538 bp, 11 predicted proteins | sample SI3LviralmetaG_FD_190081 | JGI IMG/M metagenome (GOLD analysis project Ga0256372, IMG submission 190081) | Sea-ice brine viral communities from Beaufort Sea near Barrow, Alaska, United States - SI3L | ecosystem: Environmental > Aquatic > Marine > Coastal > Brine | place: USA: Alaska | collected...
GGCAAAAACATGTTGTTCACTTTTAACATAAAAACGATGTTTTTCAATAACTGTTTTTTCTGTAAGTAGCAGTAAGTCTTGCGCTTCTTTTACAGAGATTTCCTTTTCCCATTCAAACCGAATTGTTCCTGCGGGATTAGACTTTCCTTTTACGGTTAAAAAAGCGGTGTCATCAAGAATTCGAACACGCACAGTTCTTTCTTTATTAGAGTTTAAAAACCCTTGTTTTATATAACTCTTTTTAAAAGCATCTTCTTTAAAAGATTCGTTTTTCACTAAAAACTTACGTTCAATTTCAAGACTCATATATTTCGCTTAATTATTTGTACTAATGTATTGTTTTTTATCGTTATTGTTACATTTATTAAATATCTTTGATTCATTAATTTATCTTTTTTATGAGAAAAAACTATTGGTTTTTATTCTTCTTTATTCCTTTTTTTACATTTTCACAAACAGATTTTAGTAATAAATGGGAAGATTTTTACTCGTACAATAACGTAAAGGATTTTGTGACTACAGACGCTATAATTTATGCGTTATCTGATAATGCAATTTTCACATATAATTTAAATACTAAAGAGACAGAAAAACTTTCTTCTGTAAATGGGTTTTCTGGAGAAACCACTTCTGCAATACATTTTAATAGCACTAACAAAAGGTTAATTATTGGCTATGAAACAGGCTTGATAGAGGTGTTAAAGGAAGATGGATCTATTCATATTTCTGCAGATATTGTGAATTTTAATCAATCTGGAGAAAAACGAATTAATCACATTTCTGAGCAGAACAAGATGTTATATATTTCTACCCCTTTTGCAATAGTTGTATACGATATTGATAAGTTAGAATTTGGGGACACGTATTTTATTGGCGCTGCTTCATCATCAGTAAAAATCAATCAAACGCTAATCGTAAATGATCAAATTTATGCAGCGACAGAAAACGGTATTTATAAAGCAAACTTGTCTAGCCCTAATTTAATTGATTTTAATAATTGGGAATTAATTTTTAATGATAGTTTTTCTCATATAACTGGATTTAATGGCGAAATTTACGCTTCAAGTTCTACAGAAATTTATAAAATAAAAGGAATAAACTTAATCTTAGAAAAGACGCTATCATCACCAATAAAAAGTTTAAAAAGCAATAGTCAATTTTTAATTGCAGCTACAGAAACCCAAGCGTCTGTTTATAATACAGCGCTTGTAGAGGTGTTTAAAAGCTCTCCTTCTGTAGCGTATAACTATAGGTTAAACTCTGCTATGCTTCAGGATAATGTACTGTATTTAAATACGAAAGAATACGGAATACTTCAAACACCAATATCAAATCAAAATTTTACAGAAATTCACCCAAATGGACCACTTTCTAATAGCGTGTTTTCTGTTACTTCACTAAATAAAAACATCTGGTTTGTCTATGGTGGTTACAACGCTGCTTATACTCCAACAGGAAACCTAAAAGGGTTTAGTCATTTTAACGGAGCAGATTGGTTAAATACACCTTTCACCTCCGAATTTCCTATGTTCGATTTAGTACATATTACGCTAGATCCCGCTCAAGAGAATAGAGCATTAATAAGCTCTTTCTCACAAACAAGTTCCGGTAATTATTTATCTGGCGGCGGTTTATTAGAGGTTGTAGATGATAAGATTGTTTCTTTTTACACCTCTGAGAATAGTCCATTAGAAGATTTTTTTCCTACAAACCCTAATTCAATCACCACAAGAGTTAACGGGACAGTATTTGACAATCAAGGAAATTTGTGGATTACAGATGCGTTGGCGATAAATAAACTTAAAAAATTATCACCTGGAGGATCTTGGAAAAGTTTTGATTTAAGAAGCTTGCAAACCAACTCGGCACAAGAGGTAAATATGATTCAAATTGACAAAAGCAATAGCTTGTGGATTGGTACAAGAAGAAATGGCGTCTATGTATATAACGAAAACGGAGATCGAAAAAGAGCCTTAACAACAGAATCTACAAAAGGGAGTTTGCCACACGCAAATGTTAGAACTGTTGCTATAGATAATAACAATAGAGTTTGGCTAGGAACCCAATCAGGTTTGGTAACTTATAATAATGCGAGTGGTATTTTTGATGCTACTATTTACGATGCGGATCCAATTATTATTTTAGATGATGGCATTCCTAAAAAACTACTAGGAGACCAAACAATCAATACAATTGCTATAGATGGAGCAGATAATAAATGGTTTGGTACAGATAACGGAGGTGTATTATATACAAATCCAAATGGGCAAAATACACTAGCTAGCTTTAATAAAGACAATTCGCCTTTACCCTCTAATAAAATTCTAAAAATAAGCGTTGATACTTCTACCGGAAAAGTATTCTTTGCAACGGATAAAGGAGTGGTCGCATATAAAAGTAACGTGGCTAGTTTTGGAGAGGAGTTAGACGAGGTTTATGCATATCCTAATCCTGCTTTAAGAAACCATCAAACAATAACAATTGATGGTAAAAACGGAAAACATTTACCTAAAGGAACCAATGTGAAAATTTTAGATGTTGCTGGAAACTTAGTCTATGAAACAAATGTGGTTGAAGGACAGCAACTACAAGGCGGAAAAGTAGTGTGGAATAAAGCTAATTTAGCAGGAAAAAAAGTGGCTTCTGGCGTGTATATTGTGTTACTTACTAATAACGATGCATCACAAACAAGCACAACAAAAATAGCAATTATCAATTAAAGATGGCTATAATAAACACAAACGCAATTGTTCTAAGCTCCTTAAAATATGGTGATACAAGTTTAATTGTACGATGTTTTACGTTTAATGAAGGAATAAAGGCATATTTAATCAGAGGTGTTTTAAAAGCTAAAAAAGGAAAAATTAAAGCCGCATACTTTCAGCCGTTAACTCAATTAAATATAGAAGCAAATCACAATAACAAAGGCAACTTAAATAGTTTAAAAGAAGTACATGTAATTAATCCATATAAAACCATTTACAGCACTATTTTTAAGCAAACTATTGTGCTTTTTTTATCAGAAATATTAAGCAATTCAATCCAAGAAGAAGAAGAGAATATTTCTTTATTTTCTTTCATTGAAACGTCATTGATTTGGCTAGATACACATGATAAAATTTCTAACTTTCATTTGCTTTTTTTATTAAACTTATCTAAATATTTAGGGTTTTATCCTGATCTATTAGGGGTTGAAAAGCAGTATTTTAATCTAGTAGAAGGGCGATTTACAGCAGCGACATTAGAGAAAGAGGTGATCTCTGGGGATGATTTATTTCAGTTTAAAAAGCTATTAGGCACAAATTTTGATACTGTAGAAATAGTAAAATTTAGCAAAAAAGAAAGACAAAGCGTATTACGCATAATAATTCGTTATTTTGAATTACATTTGGACGGATTTAGAAACCCTAAATCATTAGGTGTTTTAGAAACAGTATTTAGTTGATGAAGAGAGTATTAGCGATATTTATAGCCATATATAGTATAACCGGTTTTGGGCAAACAATTACCGTTATAGATGATGAAAAAGGATACCCTGTAAAAGGTGCTGCAGTCTATAATAAAAATTTAAGTATTTCTATTATCACAAACGATAATGGAATAGCAGATATTTCGGACTTTTCAAGCAACGATATCATCATTATTTCTCATGTTTCTTATACAAACTACAATACATCTAAAGAAGATCTAAAAAACAACAACTATAGAATTTCGTTACTCAAAAAAACGGCTCATTTAGATGAGGTTGTATTATTTGTTTTTAAAAACAAAGAACATTCTAGACGTATAGCAGAGGAAACAGTTGTATTAACAAGAGAAGATATTTTCAAGGAATCTCCGCAAACTACAGCAGATTTATTAGCTTCAGTTCCTGGAATAAAAGTTCAAAAATCTCAATTTGGAGGTGGAAGTCCTGTTTTAAGAGGAATGGAATCTAATAGGGTTTTATTAGTTGTAGATGGCGTTAGAATGAACAATGCTATTTATAGAAAAGGACATTTACAAAATTCAATCACAATTTCCCCTTCACAATTAGAAAGAACAGAAATTGTGTTTGGCCCTTCTTCGGTTATTTACGGATCTGATGCTTTAGGTGGTGTAATTCATTATTATACAAAAACGCCAAAAACAGCAGAGAAAGAAACGATAAAAAGTGGTTTTTTCTCGAGATTTGGAACCGTTAATCAAGAAATAACAACAAGTGTTTCGGCTGAATTGAGTTTTAAAAAATGGGCATCCTATACTAGCATCTCTTATAGTTCTTTTGGTGATTTACAAATGGGAAAAAATCGTTCTCATGGATTTTCAGATTGGGGACTGGTTCCTTATTTTTCTAAAAATACAGACGCGAACTATGTTGCAAACCCAACCCTAAACTCTGACCCAACAATTCAGAGAAATACAGGGTATAATCAAAAAGATGTACTTCAGAAGTTTTACATACCGCTTTCTGAAAAAACAAACATCAACATAAACTTACAATACTCAACCTCTTCTGACATTCCGAGGTTTGATAAGTTATCAGAATTAAAGGGCGGTTCGTTAAAGTTTGCTGAATGGTATTATGGACCTCAACAACGATTTTTAGCAGCGACACAAATAGCAATTAGCCCAGGGAAAACATGGTTAGATAAAGGGACTTTTACGGTTGCGTACCAAAACGTTAAAGAATCTAGAATTCAACGAAAATTTGGCAGTTTAGAAAGGTTTTACAGAAACGAGGAAGTTGATGTTTTTAGTGTTAATGGAGACTTTACAGTGCCTTTAACAAACGATAAAAACAGAAATTTATCTTACGGATTTGAAGTTGCTTATAATGATGTTTTTTCTACATCAGAAGGGAAAACTTTATCAATTTCTAACGATAAAGTAGTCGGTTTTGATGGAGTGTTTAGTGTGCAGTCTCGTTTTCCTGACGGAGGAAGTAGTTATATGAGCACAGCTGTTTATACAGATTATAGGCAAGATTTAAACGAAAAATCAACCTTAAACACAGGTGTTAGATTAACAAACACAAACTTGAAGGCTAGGTGGCTAAATCAATCTTTTATCACTTTAGAACAAGATGAAATTGACTTAAAAAACTCAGCATTAACTCTTACATTGGGTTATGTATATAAGCCTACTATTAATTGGAAAATAAATAGCGTTATTTCTTCAGGTTTTCGATCTCCTAATTTAGATGACGTAGGAAAAGTAAGAGAAAAAAGAGGAATTATTACCTTACCAAACATCAACTTAAAACCAGAATTTGCATATAGTGGAGAAGTAGGAATTCAAAAGTTTTTTAATGATAGAACTTTTAGTCTTGGGTTTAATATGTATTATACACTTTTAGACAATTATATTACTAGAGAAGAAGACGGAACTACAATTGTGTATGATGGTGATGTAGGAAATGTTGCAAGAAACAGTAATAAAGACAAAGGCTATATTACTGGTTATACAGCAAATTATCTAGGAAGATTAGATGAAAACTGGAAGACTTCAGGATTTATTACATATACCAAAGGAAGAACCTTTGACACAGACGAACCTATGTCGTCAATTCCGCCATTATTTGGGAGATTTGAAGTAAGTTACCGTAAAAATAAAATAGAGCTAACAGCAAACTACATATTCAATTCTAAGAAGGGTATTGATAATTACAATATTTCTGAAGGAATTGACAATCATGTTCAAACACCAATTGTAGATGCGAATGCCGCGAATGATATTGACAAATATTACGGAACGCCAAGTTGGAGTACTTTTGGACTAAACGGAAGGTATTCTGTAAGTCAAAACTTTACTGTACAAGGAATTATTACGAACCTTTTTGATGAGCACTATAAAGAATTTGCATCTGGAATATCTGCTCCTGGAAGAAATTTCTCGGTATCAATTCAAGCTAATTTCTAAGCTTTTTTCTTATTTCCTTCTTCGTCAAAATTTTGAGAAAGACTTTGTTCTGTTTTTAGAATTGTTGCCCCCAAAGTAAATAGTAAAATCACCATTGGTTGCCAAGTAACTCTACCAGAACCAATAGTTTCTAAAAGCAAAGCAGCTAAAAAACCAAGGAAAGAATATTTAATAAACGAGGCATTAAATTGTTTGTTCGCAAATGCCCAAATATCATCATTCAGCATAGATTTTTTAGTTCTGTAGCCGTATATTTTATTTATTTTTTTAGGCGGAAAAACAGAAAACACAATACTAAAAAAGAATAAAAGCCCGTTAATAGATATTACATAGATATATGGATTCATATGGTTATTTTTTTATAGGTCTCATTAAGCCTTCTTGTGCAACAGAAGCAATTAGCTCACCAGTTCTTGAATAAATATTTCCTCTTGCAAACCCTCTCGCACCAAACGCGCTTGGAGATTCGGTTTTATATAACATCCAATCATCTAAATCAAACTCCCTAAAAAACCACATAGAATGATCTAAACTCGCCATTTGTGTATTGCCAAGGTTTGCTGTACTTGCATTTGGATATAAGGTAGAGGTTAAAATAGTATAGTCTGAAATATAGGTTAGAATTTGTTGTTTTAAAGGTAGATTAAACCCAGAAGTGTTTCCTTTTACTTTAAACCAAACATCAGAAAAGGGTTGTAAATCTTTTTGATCTAAAGGGTTTATAACAAACGTTGGTTTAAAATCTATTGGTCTTTCAACCTCTAAAAAGGCTTTTAATTTTTTGGGTAGTAAATCTCCAAATTGAAGTAGCATATCATCCCAACTTAACAGCTCTTCGGGTTGTTTAATTTTACTTTCAAACTTTACTTGATGTTCATACCCTTTTTCTTCTTTATGAAAAGATGCCGCTAAAATAAAGATGGTTTTTTCTCCTTGTTTTGCAGTAACTCTACGTGTAGAAAAGCTTCCACCATCTCTCATAATTGTTACTAAATAAGTAATAGGCAACTCTAAATTACCTGCTTCTAAAAAATAGGCATGTAAAGAATGTAAGACTCTATTATTAGTAATACTGTTATAAGCTGCACTTAATGCTTGCGCTAAAACTTGACCCCCAAAAACATTAGGACTACCAATAGTTTTGCTAATTCCAATAAATTCGTTTTTGTTTTTTTGCTCAAGGTTAAGAACATTAATTAAACCCTCAATAGATTTCATACTTGAAGTAAATTTTTAACAAAGATAAACAGATTTAGCTGATTAAACTTTTAGTTTTAAAAGGTTTTTTTTGGACAAAAGGTTTTGGTTCGATATACCTTAAAAAAGGTTTAATAAATTTATTTTTAATCGATTTTTTATGTCTAATATAACAGGTTAGTTCTTGAGGAATTGCACCAATAGAACTTTTAATCTCACTTGCTGTTCTTCCAAAATTAATTGTTTTTAGATTTTTATCAATAGCAATTTCTACATAATCGTATAGCATTCTTTGGTAGATTGCCAGTTCTCTATTTAGTTCATAATCTATTCCAACAAAATGAGCATCTAATGAATCATTATTAACCAAACCAGACATAAAACCAACAATTTTATTCTTGTACCAATAGGTTTGTAAAATATAATCTTTACCCAATTTCTCTTTCAGACTCATATACGCTTCTAGGTTAAAATCACCTAAACTAAAGTCTGCATTATCAGACACCTTTTTATATAACTCGGTAATTTTAGGTAATAACTCTTTGATGTTTTCTATTGAGGTTTCTTTTATGATTATATCACCACTAAGGATGATTGCACGTTTTGCTTTTACCCTAAACTTCGTTTTCATCGCATTTAAATAATCTTGAAAACTATCCCAATCAGAATCTAAATGCAATACCATATTAGGCTCAACATTGAATGAGTAATAGTTTAAATCATGCAACTCGTTGGTGATTTCTAGAGACTCTTTTATAAAGTCTTTAATTAAGTAAATCGAAACATCTTTAAACAACGTTTTATTTGAGCTTATAAAGAGAGAAATAGCTTTCGCTAACTCTTTGATTACTTTTTGCTTGTTCTGATTTTCTTTAATGAAAATTCCATGCTCTCCACTCACAAAAATATTACCACAAACTAATAATTTTATTGGTTTTAGTTTAGGGAAAAGCCCTAACCTTCTACCAAAATATTTCAATTGGTGAAAATTTTTATCCATAGAGTTTTCAATTTCCTCTAAAGGAAAATCTACTAATTGAATTGTAGCAAACGCGCTTGGCTTGCTTAAATTATCTAATAAAACGATGTATGAAAAACGAATATGAACATTGTTTTTTTCAAGAGAAACCAGATAGTCTGGGTGAAAATATGTGTTTTCAGAGCAGTCTAAGTCAGCCCATATATCTTTTGGAATATCTGATATCGAAGTAAAAAAAAGCGGGGTATTTGTGTTTCTACAAAGTGTCAATAAATCTATTTTAGATGAATGATAAAGATGCTAAAAAATTGCCAATTAGACTTAGTAAAGTCTAATTGGTGTTTTTTATTTTTATTTATTCTAAATAAAAGCTTATTTTTGTGGTATAATTCAGAGGATGATTATTTTTTATCAAAAAACAGCAAGAGTAAAACCATTAATTTCTGCATCAATTTGTGAGAATGTGTGTTCTGCGAATTGTATAAAACCTAAAGGGAAGTGCTGTAATAAATATAAAAAGAAAGGTGTAAATTGTAAACGGTGCCCTAATGTTCTTCTTCAAAAAGCATCGTAAATTCTCTTCATTCCTGATAAAAATCATATTCTCTAACTTCTTAAATACATAATTTTGAATAAAATTAGAAAGTTATGTTATTTACAAATTTACCTTTAGTTTCTTGGACCAACGGAACCATTATGATTGGCGTTTTTGTAGTTGTAGTTGTTGGGTTAATTGCTACTTTATTACTGTTAATTAATAACGGAGGGAAAACTAAAGAGAAAGAATAGTACTTTTACTGGTAAAACAGGTAAAATGCTCTCAGATTTCGATTTAAATTATGCTCATCTTTTCGAAAAAGAATTACTAAAAGAAATACTTCAAGTTGGTGTTTATAAGAAACTACCAGAAGGAGCAGAACTAATTGATATTGGAAGTAGGATTACTTTTATGCCTTTGGTCATTTCTGGTGCGATAAAAATACTAAGAGAAGATGAAAAAGGGGATGAACTCGTTCTATATTTTATTGAACAAGGCGATACTTGTGCCATGACAATTACGTGTTGTTTAGGCGCTTCTAAAAGTGAAATTAGAGCAGTTGCAGAAACGGAAGTTGAACTTCTAATGATTCCGATTGAGAAGATTGCCAATTGGATGAACACCTATAAAACATGGCAAAATTTTGTACTGCAAAGTTACCAAGAACGAATGCAAGAATTACTAGAAGCTGTTGACACGATTGCATTTTTAAATATGGATGAGCGATTGCTAAAATATTTAAAAGACAAGGCGATAGTCAACAAAAATGAAGTTATTCAAGTAACACACAAAGAAATAGCGAACGATTTACATACCTCAAGAGTTGTAATTTCTAGGTTGTTAAAAGCATTGGAAAATAAAGGAGAAATCCAAATGAATAGAAATCAAATTCATTTATTGAATATATAAAATTCATCTTCCTATTCTAGTTAATACTTTTCATACTACACAGCGACTAAATTTACTTTACAGATCAACAATACCTTAACTAATTTTTAACTAAAACCAATATAGTTGCACACGCAACTATATTGTATCTTTGCAAGATGAAATCAGAAGAACATTTTATAGATTTTGAAAACTCAATAGGTCCTTGGTTGGGTAAAACGGTTAAAGTAGTAGACTTTTTTGTACAAGAACACTTTAACCAAGCGGGTTTAGATTTAACAAAGGAGCAAATGATTGTTTTAAAAAAACTGTCATTTAAAGACGGATTGAATCAAAATGAATTGGCTTTTTTAACTTTAAGAAATAAATCATCACTTACACGTTTGCTTTCTAAAATGGAAGCGAAAAAAATTATAATAAGAGAACAGAGCTCGTCAGATAAAAGAATAAAAAGAGTCTTTATTACGGAAAAAGGAAAAGAGACCTTCTTAAGGTCAAGTCCAGTGATTAAAAAAATAATCAACAAGATAGAGCAAAACATTTCGGTCGAAGAAAAGCAAGAAATGATAAAAATATTAAAGAAAATTCAATCAAACTTTTGTTCAGAAATCGAACATTTATAATTATTAAAAATGAGAAAAATTATACTATCAGTATTAGGTGTGTTATTAATTGTTGTAGCAATAATGCTTGCAAAAAACATGATTGCTAATAAACAAAAACCGAAACCAAAATTCAATAAAATAGTAAAAACTGTTTTTGTATCAACTATTCAAAATAGAGACATTCCCTTAGTAATAAGGGCAAACGGAAATCTATTAGCAAAAAATAGAATAGAGATATTTTCTGAAGTACAAGGCGTTTTGCAAACAACAAAAGCTTTTAAAGCTGGAACTAGTTATGTAGATGGAGAAACACTGTTGAGTGTAAATAAAGACGAGTTTATGGCAAGTTTACAATCTCAAAAGAGTGTTCTTTTTAATTTAATAACATCCTTAATTCCAGATATTAGATTAGACTATCCGAAAGAGTTTTCTAAATGGGAAACCTATTTACAAAACTTTGATTTTGAGAAGTCTACTTCTAGTTTACCAAAATTTTCTTCTGATAAAGAAAAGTACTTTGTGTCTGGAAGAGGAATCATAACAAGTTATTATACAATTAAAAACCTTGAAGTTAAACTTGATAAATTTGAAATAAAAGCACCTTATAAAGGGATATTAACGGAAGGCCTAGTTACCGCAGGAACCTTAGTAAGAGCTGGTCAAAAACTAGGTGAATTTATTGATCCAACCGTATTTGAACTTGAAGTTTCTGTAAATGCATCATATGCTGAATTGTTAAAAGTAGGTAACACAGTTTCTTTATCATACTTAGATAAAACGACTAGCTCTCTAGGGAAAATAGTAAGAGTAAACGGTAAGGTAGATTTAACATCACAAACCGTAAAGGCATTTATTGAGGTAAAAGGTGAAAACTTAAAAGAAGGAATGTACTTAGAAGCAAACCTAGAAGCAAGATCTGAAACAAACGCTATTGAAATATCTAGAAAGTTATTGATAAATAATACAAGTGTTTATACAGTGAAAAACGATAGTATTTTAAGCTTGATAAAAGTAAATCCAGTATTTTTTAATAAAGAAACTGTGGTAATAAAAGGGTTGGCAAATAATAGTAAAATGTTGACTCAGACATTACCTGGAGCTTATGACGGAATGATTGTAAAAATCAATAAAAAGAAATAAGCTGATGAAAAAAATAATCACATATTTTATCAAATATCCAGTTGCAGTTAATGTAATCATATTTGCATTTATAGCCTTTGGATTTATAGGGGTTTTTAGTATGAAATCTTCCTTTTTTCCATTGGTAGATTCGCAATTAATTACAATAAACCTTACATATCCTGGAGCTTCTCCTGCAGAAATAGAAGAAGGAGTTGTTTTAAAAATAGAAGACAATTTAAAAGGAATTGTTGGTGTAGAAAGAGTTACTTCCGTTTCTAGAGAAAACTCGGCAAGTGTTAATGTTGAGGTAGAAAAAGGAAAGAACATTGACCTTGTTTTATCAGATGTAAAAAATGCAGTAGATAGAGTTCCTTCTTTTCCTACCGGAATGGAACCTCCTGTTATAGCTAAGGTAGAAAGCACAAGACCTACCATAAGTTTTACAGTTAGTGGAGAAAATTTATCTCTTAAAGGCCTAAAAGATTATGCAAGAACTGTAGAAAACGATTTAAGGAATATTGAAGGATTATCTCAAGTTACTATTTCTGGTTTTCCTGACGAAGAAATAGATATTTCTGTTAAAGAAAGTAAGTTAATAGCCTATAACTTGTCGTTTACAGAAATTGCTAATGCAGTAAGAAGCACTAATATTTTAATAACTGGAGGAAATATTAAAACGAAAGAGGAAGATTATTTAATAAGAGCAAGAAATAGGTCTTATTACGGAATTGAACTTCAAAATGTAATCGTAAAAACAGAAACTTCTGGAAATATAATTCGATTAAAAGATGTTGCAACTATTAAAGATCGATGGTCTGAAAATCCAGATAGAATTTATTATAACGGAGAAGTTGCAGTTAATATTACGGTAAATAACACCAATAGCGAAGACTTAATTTCTACTGCAGATAATGTAAAAGAATACATAGAGAAATTCAATCAACAGTATGATAATGTTACAATAAATACCTCTAGTGACTCTTCAATTACCCTTAATCAAAGAACAAGGTTATTAGCAGAAAATGGACTAGCAGGAGTATTATTAGTTCTTTTTTTCTTAGCATTATTTTTAAATGTCAGGTTAGCCCTTTGGGTAGCCTTTGGACTGCCAATTGCATTTTTAGGAATGTTCATTTTTGCAGCTCAATTAGGTGTAACTATTAATATACTGTCATTATTTGGAATGATCATCGTTATTGGAATTCTGGTTGATGATGGAATTGTAATTGGAGAGAACATTTATCATCATTATTACGACAAAGGAAAAACTCCAATTAGAGCAGCTATTGACGGTACTTTAGAGGTGATTCCACCAATTGTATCAGCAATTTTAACAACGATTATTGCATTTTCTACCTTTTTCTTTTTAGATGGAAGGATCGGTAACTTCTTTGGAGAAATTTCTACAGTTGTAATCTTAACATTAAGTGTTTCTTTAATTGAAGCATTGATTATTCTCCCGGCACATATTGCACATTCTAAAGCGTTATCAAGAAATAAAAAGAAGACAAATAAAATAGATGCATTTTTCACTAAGATTAACAGCAAAGCTGATGGTTTTTTAGTGAAATTACGAGACAATTATTATATCCCTTTTTTAAAGTTTTTTCTTAAACATAAATTACTAGGTTTTGGAATACCAATCGCATTGTTCATCTTTAGTATTGGAGCTATTGGTGGCGGAGTTGTAAAAACTTCTTTCTTCCCTTCAATTGCGAGTGATCGAGTTCAGATTACCTTAAAAATGCCCCAAGGAACTAACGAAAGAATAACCGATTCTATTATTTCTTCTATTGAAGATAAAGTATGGATGATTAATTCAGATTTTTCTAAAAGACAATCATCAGGAGATCAAGTTGTCCAAAATGTCATCAAAAGAGTAGGTCCAGGAACAGCAAATGCAACATTAACAGTAAACTTATTACCAGGAGAATCTAGAGACTTTTCTTCTCCAGAAATTACAAACGCTATTCGAGAAAAAGTAGGGAAAATTTATAGTGCAGAAAATCTCACTTTTGGTTCTGGTGGAAACTTTGGAGGAAGTCCTGTTGCGGTTTCACTTTTAGGGAATAATATTAAAGAACTAAAAGCTGCAAAAACTGCTCTAAAAAGAGAACTAGAAGCGAATTCATTGCTAAAAGATATTTCAGACAATGATCCAGATGGAATTAAAGAAGTGAATATTAAACTAAAAGACAAAGCGTATGTGTTGGGGTTAAACCTACAGTCTGTGATGAGTCAAGTTAGATATGGATTCTTTGGTTTTCAAGCACAACGTTTTCAAAGAGGGCAAGACGAAATTAAAGTTTGGGTTCGATATGAAAAAGAGAATAGATCTTCTATTAAAGATTTAGATGATATGCGAATTATTGCTCCTACTGGAGATAGAATTCCTTTTTCAGAAATTGCTACCTATGAAATAGAAAGAGGAGAGGTTGCAATTAATCATTTAACCGGTAAAAGAGAAATTCAGATTAAGGCAGATATGAAAACTCCTGGAGAAAGCGCCACAGATATTTTAGATGATATTAAAATTAGGGTAATGCCAGAAATTATTTCTAAATATCCAACAGTTTCGCCATTATATGAAGGTCAAAATAGAGAAGCTAAAAAAACAATAGATTCTTTAAAATTAGTAGGGCCGATTATTTTAATCTTAATCTATATGACTATTGCGTTTACATTTAGAACCTATAGCCAGCCAATATTATTACTTCTAATGATTCCTTTTAGTATGATTGGAGTTGTCTGGGGACATTATATACATGCATTTCCAATTAATATTCTTTCTTGGTTAGGAATCATAGCATTAATCGGAATTATGGTCAATGATGGCTTAGTTTTGATAGGGAAATTTAATAGTTACCTTAAAGAAGGAATGAAGTTCGATGAAGCCTTAATTCAAGCAGGAAGGTCTCGTTTTAGAGCAATTTTCTTAACTTCATTAACCACAATTGCAGGTTTAGCGCCTTTAATGTTAGAAACAAGTAGACAGGCACAGTTTTTAATTCCGATGGCTATTTCTATTTCATACGGAATTGCAATAGCAACAATTTTAACCTTGGTTATGTTGCCGTTACTGTTATCTGTTTCTAATAGCATTAAAGTGTTTATTAAGTGGCTAAAAACAGGCAATGAAATCACCAAAGAAGAAGTAGAAAGAGCAATTATAGAATCTAATTATGAAAGTGATGAAGAATAGTAAAATAAACATACTTTTTATAGCTGTTTTCGCAACGTTTCAGCTAGGAGCACAAACAATTTTAACAAAAAAGGAGGCAATTAAAATTGCGTTGGAAAATAACTAC
>Ga0256372_1000013_pt1 | contig 14097 bp, 12 predicted proteins | sample SI3LviralmetaG_FD_190081 | JGI IMG/M metagenome (GOLD analysis project Ga0256372, IMG submission 190081) | Sea-ice brine viral communities from Beaufort Sea near Barrow, Alaska, United States - SI3L | ecosystem: Environmental > Aquatic > Marine > Coastal > Brine | place: USA: Alaska | collected...
TATGAATATCTACAAAGCCAACCGCTGGTCGTGCGGGTGGATGCGGCGCTGGACCTGCGCGCCGTCTACAATGATCCACGCGCCGACACGGTGTTCCGCTATGGCGACGATCCGTCGATCGAAGGCCTGGTCGAATACTGGAACCTTGCGCAGACGGTGTCCTATGACAGCGCCGCGGGCATCATTTATGTGGAAATCCGCGCGTTCGATCCTGATGATGCGCAGGCCATTGCCACCGCGTTGGTCGGGGAAAGTGAGCGGCTGATCAACGACCTTTCGGCAAAATCGCGCCGCGATGCCATCGCGTTCGCCCTCGCCGATCTGAAGGAGGCTGAGACCCGCGTGCGCGACGTGCGTGTCGCCTTGCAACGTTTCCGCGGTGCCGCGGGCACCGCAGACGTGTCGCTGGACATCCAGTCAGCCATGTCGCTGGTGTCCTCGCTGCGCGAACGGCGGGCTGAGATCGCGGCGGATTTTGACAGTCGCAAGCAGATGTTGGGCCCTGACAGCCCTACACTGCTCGCGCTCGGCCGCCAGCTTGATGCAGTTGACGAGCAGATTTCCCTGGAGGAATCGCGCATTGCCTCCTCCGGCTCCGATGGCAGCGCGGAATCGGGGTCGCTGGCCGACGCCGCCGGGATGCAGGAGGAATTGATGGTGGAGCGTCAGTTCGCCGAAAACATGTACACTGCGGCGCTGGCCTCGGTCGAAACCGCGCGGGCTGAGGCGCGCCGCTCCCAACGCTACCTCGCGATCCACATCGACCCGACCCGCTCGGATGAGGCTGAGCACCCCCGCCGCTGGACCCTGTCCATCGCGCTTGGTGCCTTGTGCCTTGTGCTTTGGTCGATCCTGCAGCTGATCGCGTCGAGCATTCGGGACCGGAGCTGACTGAGGGCTCGCCGCGTCAGTGCCTCAGCCCTCCCCGGCACCACGTCAGCACGCGGCGCCGGGCCAAACGGGAGCCATCAGGCGACGGGCGGGAGAGCCCCCCTCAGCGGCCTTTGAACAGGCTGCCGAGGATCCCGCGCGCCACCCGCCGCCCCAGCGACGACCCCATGCTGCGCATCGCTGATTTTGCGAAAGCTGTCGCGATGTCGTCACCTCGCCGGGCCGCGCGCTTGCGTTCGGGCACTGGGCGCGGGGCGGGTGTGTTGGCCGAATACCGGCGCCCGGCAGAATGGCCGCGACTTTGGGCGGGGGCCTCAGGCTCCACTGCCTCAGCGGCGCGGGCGGCAAGCGCTTCATAGGCCGAATGGCGGTCCACGGTGGTCTCATACCGCCCGGCGATTGGCGATGCGGCGATCACCGCGCGCCGCTCAGCATCGTTCAGCGGCCCCAGGCGTGACGATGGTGGGCGGATCAGCACCTGCTGCGCCACACCGGGTGCACCCTTGCGGTCCAGCATCGACACCAGCGCTTCACCAACGCCAAGCTGCGGGATCACCTTCATCGCATCAAATTCGGGGTTCTCGCGAAAACTGTCTGCCGCCGCCCGCAGCGCCCGCCGATCACGCGGGGTATAGGCGCGCAGCGCATGCATAACGCGCCCGCCAAGCTGCCCCAGAATGTCGTCCGGGATGTCCGATGGGTTCTGGCTGACGAACCACACCCCGACGCCTTTGGACCGGATCAGCCGTGCGACCTGTTCAACCTTGTCGACCAGTGCGCGCGGGGCGCGGTCGAACAGCAGATGCGCTTCGTCAAAAAAGAACACGAGGCTGGGTTTGTCGGGGTCACCGACCTCGGGCAGTTCTTCGAACAATTCTGACAGCAGCCACAGCAGGAACGCGGCATAAAGTTTGGGCTGCCCCATCAGGCTGCGCGCCGCCAGCACGTTGATCTGCCCGCGCCCGTCGGTGCCGGTGCGGATCATGTCTGACAGCGCGACCGCCGGTTCGCCAAAGAAATTCGCCGCGCCCTGATTTTCCAGCGACAACAGCCGCCGCTGGATCGCGCCGACCGATGCCTTTGACACATGCCCCCATTTCACCGACAGCTCAGCCGCGCGTTCGGCAACCTCCACCAGCATCGCGCGTAGGTCTTTAAGGTCGACCAGCAGCAGGCCATCTTCGTCGGCAATGCGGAACACGACGTTCAGCACGCCTTCCTGCACGTCGTTCAGCGCCAAAAGCCGGGCCAGCAGCAGGGGGCCCATCTCAGACACGGTGGCGCGCAGGGGGTGGCCTTCGCGGCCTGCCAGATCCCAGAACACGGTGGGCGCGGCAGTATAGGACAGGCCATTCATGCCGATCTGGTCGGCGCGCGCGATCAGCCTTTCATGCAGTTTGTGCCCCGCATCACCGGGTGCCGCGAGGCCTGAAAGATCGCCCTTCACATCGGCCAAAAACACCGGCACCCCGGCGTCAGACAGCGACTGCGCCATGGTCTGCAACGTCACCGTTTTGCCGGTGCCGGTGGCCCCGGCGATCAGTCCGTGGCGGTTGGCCATGCGCAGCAACAAGCGCTGAGGCGTGGTGTGATCAGGCCCGCCGCCACCAATGAAAATGCCGTCCTGCGCATCGTCCATGCCGTGCTCTCCCGCCGCGTTCATGATCTGCGATCATCAAGGCCTTCATGGGCGAAAGGGTCAAGCACGCCGTCAAGTCGGGGGTGGGCCGAGCGAGCCTCGCATGATGATTTCAGTTTCAAACACGATGTTGCCCGGGGGTTTGTGCCCGGCGATCAAGGTCAGCAACATCCGCGCGGCGTCGTCGCCCATGCGCCGGTGCGGCACATGCACGGTGGTCAACGGCGGGTCCACGGCGATGGCCAGCTCGATGTCATCAAAACCGACGACTGACAGGTCTTTGGGCGCGGACAGGCCAGCCTCCCGCGCGGCGCGCAGGGCACCCGCCGCCTGCACGTCATTGCCGCAGATGATCGCTGTCGGGCGGGGCGAAAGCGCAAGCAGCGCGTGCGTGGCCTTGGTGCTGTCGTCAAGCAGATATGGCGCCTCGATCAGCAGGGGCGGTTCAAGGGACAGGCCACGCGCCTGCAACGCAGCCCGCACACCTTCGACGCGGCCCTGTGCGCGGTCGTTCCACGCGGTCACACCAGCGATCATCGCCACCCGGGAATGGCCCATATCGAGCACCTTTTCCGCCATGGCGCGCGCGGCGGCGCGGTTATCAAAGCCGACGCTGGGCCGTGGGCAATCGGCCTGATGGCTCCACATCAGCACGAACGGGATGCCGTGCGCGTCTAGCAGCGCGTAGGTTTCAGGGGGCCGTGCGTTGCCGATCAGGATCAATCCGTCGACGCCGCGCCCAAGCAGCGCGCGGATTTGCGCCGCTTCCCGGGCCGGATCGTAATGCGAGGTGGCGATCAGCAAGGTGACGCCACTGTCGCTCAGCGCCTCCTGCAAAGCCTGCAGGCCACGAGCGAAAATCGCGCTTTCCATGGTCGGGATCACAACGCCGATGGTGTTGGTGCGGTTTGACGCCAGCGCCCTGCCGCCAAAATGCGGTGTGTAGCCCAATTCGGCGACGGCGCGCAGCACCCGTTCCCGCGTCGGCGCCCGCACCATGTCAGGGGCATTGAGACAGCGAGAGACCGTCGCAGTGGACACGCCCGCGGCATGAGCCACGTCGTCAAGTGTCGGAAGTTTCAACAAGTTCAACCATCTCCGAGGAAAAGCATGGCGTCACTATCGACTGCATCGAAGATTTGAGCAACGTGTAAGCGCTTGCAAATTCAATGCAAGCGCTTGCATTTTGATTTCACCCGCCTATGCTGGTTTTAGAGAAGTTGATTCGATCAACCGGTTCATCAAGGGGAGAAGGAAATATGGGACGCATCCCTTTGCGTATGGCTGCGCTCGCCTTTCTCATATTCATCACCAACGTCGCGCTCGCTGCCTTCGGCAATGGTGCGATTCTGGGCGACGTGGCTGAAATGCTGACGCTGCTGATTGCGGTCATGCTGTTTGTGGCCGGAATTTTGAATGCTGAGGCGTCGGCAAAAACAAAAAACACCATAAAAAAATAATCTACCTGGGAGGAATACCAATGTCAGACCTGAAGAAAACTGATGCGTTGTCGTCAGTAGAGCGTCGCAACTTTCTGAAGCTCAGCACCGGCGGCGCCTTTACCGCTGCTGTGCTCGCTGGTGCCGCAGGGACTCTTGTGTCGACTGAGGCTGTCGCGCAGACCGCCCGCGAAGAGGCCGATCGCGAAGCTGCCGCTGATCACGTGATGACCGTCGCCACCGCCTATGTGCTGGGTGCGTCGCGCAGCTATCCGATCATGCAGCTCGACCTTAAGGAAAACATCCAGAACGCCACCAACGGCAAGGTTTATGTGAAACTTGCGCCCGGTGGACAGCTTGGGGCTGGCGGCGCGCTGGTGCAGAAGGTGCAGTCCGGCACCATTCAGGCTGCGCAGCATTCGCTGTCCAACTTTGCGCCGTTCGCGCCGGCGATCGATCTGATCAACCTGCCGTATTTCTGCGGTTCAAATCAGCGCTTCACCAATCTTGTGTCCTCAGACGCCTGGACATCCGAGGTCCATCCGAAGGTTGAGGCCAAGGGCTTCAAGCCGCTGTTCTACGTGGTCATCGATCCGCGTGTCGTGGCTGTGCGCAAGGGCGGGTCTGCGGTCATCACCCCGGCCGATCTGGATGGCGTCAAATTCCGTGTCCCCGGATCTGCGATGTTGCAGCAGTATTACCGCATGGTTGGCGCCAACCCGACGCCGGTTGCATGGGGCGAAACCCCGTCTGCCATCAAGCAGGGCGTTGCTGATGCGCTTGATCCGTCGGTTGGCGCGCTGTTCGTGTTCGGGTTCAAGGACATCCTCAGCCACGTGACCTTCACGCAGGCGGTGCCTGACAGCCAGGTGTTCTCGTGCAACCTGGAATGGTTCAACGGCCTGCCCGCCGACGTGCAGGAGGGGATCGAGATCGGCTCCGCCATCACCGGTCAGCAGAACCTTGCCAAAGTGCCCGCCGCGCGCAACTACGCCATGGCCGAACTGCGCAAAGCCGGGGTGGAGTTCCACAGCCTGACCGCCGACCAGTTGGGCGAATGGCAGGCCGCGGGCGGCTATCAGCGCCCCGAATGGGACAGCTTCAAGGTTGAGCTTGCCGGGTCGATGGACACCTTCGCCAAGCTCGAAGACGGCGCGAACACCATGGGCCGCCTTTACGTCCACGACGCCTGACGCTTCGCGCCTGATCGCGATGCATCAAGAAAGCCCCGGGCGCATCCGCCGCCCGGGGCCGGCCCCGGCGTGAGGATATTTCCATGCTCAGCAAGATCGACAAAAACATCGAAAGATGGGCGCTGCTGGTGTTCTACACCATGCTGGTCGCCACAATGGCCATTGAGGTGCTGAGGCGGGAAATATTCGCCTATTCCTCAATCTGGGGAGAGGAGGTTGTCCGCTATTCCTTCATCTACCTCGCGTGGATCGGTGCTGCTGCCGCAGTCCGCGAACGCGCGCATATCCGCATCGACGTGATCTTCAACTACATCCCGCGCGTTGCGAAATCGCTCCTCTATATCTTCGGTGACCTAGTGATGCTGGGGGTGGCAGTGATCGCTGTCTACTGGTCGTGGGAAACCGTCGCGGTATCTTACAAATTCGGCTCAGTCAGCCACGGTTTGCGCATCTCAATGGTGTGGTTCCTGCTGGCGGTGCCGCTGGGCTTCGGCCTGATGGTTTTCCGTATTGTTCAATCCATTGTTCGCGACCTCAAGGACCTCGCCGCTGGGCGTCCGGTCTATGAGGGCGGGCGCATGTTCGATTGAGGGGGCGGTCATGCTTTACAACATACCCGAACAGATCACCGTCCTTGGCTGGGATTTCTATGGCCCGGTGCTGATCTTTGTGGCGATGATTGCGCTTGGTGTGCCCGTCTGGGCCGCCATCGGATCTGCGGCCATCGCCATGCTGCTGCTGTCGGGCGTGCTGCCGTTGTCGCTGTTGGGCGAAAGCCTTTTCGACGGCATCGACCATTTCGCGCTGACCGCCGTGCCCTTGTTCATCCTGACCGGCGACGTGCTGGTGCGCACCGGGCTGAGCCGCAAGTTCCTGAACGTCGCCGACGCGATCACCTGCTGGGCGCGCGGCGGGTTCGGATCGGCCACCGTGCTGGTCTGCGGCATGTTCTCGGCGATCTCAGGCTCCGACGCGGCGGGCGCTGCGGCGGTGGGGCGGATGACCATCGATCGTCTGGTCGAAAGCGGCTATCCGCGCCCCTATGCCTGCGCGCTGGTTGCTGCGGGCGCCTGCACCGGCATCCTGATCCCGCCCTCGATCGCCTATATCGTCATCGGGTTGGTGTTGGGCATATCTGCCTCAACGCTGTTCCAGGCGGCGCTGATCCCGGGCGTGCTGATCCTGCTGTCGATCCTGATCACCAACATCGTCGTCAACCGCCGCCATGCGTATGAAGGCGGCAGGCTGATGACCTTTTCGGAATGGATCGCCAATCTGGTTATCGCGCTGAAGGATGGTTGGTACGCGTTCCTTGTGCCGGGCGTGATCTTTTACGGCATCTTCTCAGGCCGCCTGACCCCGACTGAGGCAGGCGCAACCGCGGTGATCGTCACCATCGCCATGGGCATGGGGCTGGGCACGCTGAAGCTGTCTGATTTCCCGGCGATGATGGTCAGCTCCGCGAAGGTCAACGGCGTGATCCTGCCGATCATCGCGCTGTCGCTGCCGCTGGCGCAGACGCTGGCTGCGCTTGGTGTGCCGCAGGGGTTTGTGCAATCGGTCACCTCGCTGACTGACGATCCCAACCTGTTGATCCTGCTGATGATCGGCATCCTGATTGCTGCGGGCTGCGTGATGGAGACGACGCCCAACATCGTCATCCTTGCGCCGATCCTGAAGCCGCTGGCTGACAACATCGGCATGAACGAAATCCAGTTCTGCATCATGATGATCACCGCCCTCGGGGTTGGTTTCATCACCCCGCCGCTTGGCCTGAACCTGTTCGTGGTGTCGGGGTTGACCGGGGAATCCATCCTGAAGATCGCAGCGCGGGCGGTGCCGTTCGTCTTCTTCATGCTGCTGGTGGTTCTGCTGATCGCGTTCGTTCCCGCGGTCTCGACCATCATGCTCCCTGACATTTACAAGTGACGAGGCCCAAAATGACCATCGAATATCTCAAGCGGGCTGCGCGCAAATCCACCGATGATGCAGGCGACGTGCGCGCCACGGTGCAGGCGATCCTTGACGACATCGAGGCGGGCGGCGACGACGCTGCCCGGCGCTATGCGGAAAAATTTGACCGCTATGATGGCAACATCGTGCTGACCCGCGATGAAATCGACGCCGCCGCGGCCAAGGTGCCAACCAAGCTGAAAGACGACATCCGGTTCGCATGGGACAATGTCCGCCGCTTTGCCGAGGTGCAGAAATCCACCATCCAGGACGTGGAGGTTGAGATTATCCCCGGCCTGATCGCCGGGCAAAAGGCGATCCCGTGTGGGGCGGCTGGCTGCTATGCACCGGGCGGGCGCTACAGCCACATCGCGTCGGCGCTGATGACCGTGACCACCGCCAAGGTGGCGGGCTGCGGGCACATCACCGCGTGTTCGCCGCCGCGGCCTGACATCGGCATCGCGCCGGCGATCATCTACACCGCCGATCTGTGCGGTGCCGACAAGATCCTGGCGCTTGGTGGTGTGCAGGGCGTGGCGGCGATGGCTTTCGGTCTGTTTGGGCTGCCGAAATCGGACATTCTGGTCGGCCCCGGCAACCAGTTCGTGGCTGAGGCCAAGCGCATCCTGTTTGGCCGCGTTGGCATCGACATGTTCGCAGGGCCGACCGACAGCCTGATCCTTGCCGATGAAACCGCGGACCCGCACATCGTGGCTTGGGATCTGGTGGGCCAGGCTGAGCATGGGTACAATTCGCCGGTCTGGCTGGCGACCACCCACCGCCCGCTGGCCGAAAAGGTCATGGAGCTGGCCCCGAAATACCTCGCCACCTTGCCCGATCTGAACGCGCAGAACGCCGCCGCCGCATGGCGTGACATGGCCGAAGTGATGGTGGTGTCCACCCGCGAAGAATTGGCCCAAATCGCTGACAGCTATGCGCCAGAGCATCTGCATGTGCAGGCTGCCGATCTCGATTGGTTCCTGGGGCGGCTGCAATGCTACGGATCGCTGTTTCTGGGCGAAGAAACCACGGTTGCGTTCGGTGACAAGGCGTCGGGTCCCAACCATGTGCTGCCGACCAGCGGCGCTGCGCGGTACACTGGCGGCCTGTCGGTCCACAAATACATGAAACTGGTGACGTGGCAGCGGTCCACCCGAAACGCCGCCCGCCCGGTTGCCGAAGCCACCGCCCGGATTTCCCGGTTGGAAGGCATGGAGGGCCACGCCCGCACCGCCGACATCCGGCTGGAGAAATACTTTCCCGGCGAAAATTTCGATCTGACTGGGGCGGAATGATCTGATGACTGACCCCATGTTCAGCGTATCGGGCCGCGTGGCCTGCGTGACCGGCGCCAGTTCTGGCATCGGCCGCGCGCTGGCCACGGCGTTGGCGCGCGCTGGCGCTTCGGTGGTTGGCATCGCCCGCCGCGCCGACGCGCTGGACGCATGGCGCAATGATGCGGGGGGCAAAACTGCCGCGCTGACCGCTGATCTGTCGGACCCTGAGACCATGGCCGAACTGGCGCACGCGGCCTCCGCCCCGTTCGGCCCGCCGACCATTCTGATCAACGCCGCGGGCATCAACACCCGAGAGGCGGCCGATGACGTCACCGCACAAGGCTGGCAGGCAACGCTGGATCTGAACCTGTCGACGCCGTTCTTTCTGGCTCAGGCGCTGGTTCCGGGAATGCGTGCGGCGGGCTGGGGGCGGATCGTCAACCTTGCCTCGTTGCAGACCTTTCGCGCCTTTCCCGGCGGGATCGCGTACGGCGCCTCCAAAGGGGCGATCGGTCAATTGACCCGCGCGATGGCTGAGGCGTGGTCCCCCTATGGCATCACCGCCAACGCGCTGGCGCCGGGGTTTTTCCCAACCGAACTGACCGGCCCGGTGTTCGGCAACCCTGATCTGGCCGCGCGCAACGCGGCGCAGACCTGCATCGGACGCAATGGCGCGCTGGCGGATCTGATCGGGCCGACGCTGTTTTTATGCTCTGACGCCTCTGCCTATGTCACAGGGCAGATATTGGCCGTTGATGGGGGGTTCACTGCGAAATGAAAGCGCTGGTTTATACGGGACCTGAATCCCTTGAATACCGCGATGCACCGGACCCTGCCTTGGGCGGCGATGCGTTGATCCAGGTCGAACATGTCGGCATCTGCGGGTCCGACATGCACGCATGGCTTGGCCACGACGAACGCCGCCCCGCGCCGCTGATCCTTGGGCACGAGGCGGCGGGCCTGATCATCGACGGGCCGGGCGCCGGCACCCGGGTTACGGTAAACCCGCTGGTCACTTGCGGGGTTTGCGACGACTGCACCGCGGGGCGCGAAAACCTTTGCGCCAAACGGCAGATCATTTCGATGCCCCCGCGCGAAGGTGCGTTTGCCGAACGTCTGGCGATGCCGCCGGGCAATCTGGTGACGATCCCTGACGGGGTGCCGACCGACAAGGCCGCGCTAGCCGAACCCATCGCCTGTGGTTGGCACGCGGTGCGGATCGCGCGGCGGGGTCTGCACTGCCCGCTTGAAGACGCGCGCTGCATGGTGCTTGGCGGCGGCGCCATCGGGCTTGGCGCTGCGCTGGTGCTTGCGGCCCATGGCGCGCGTGAAATCTGGATCGGCGAGACCAACGCCGCCCGCCGCGCAATTGTGCAGGCTGCGGGCGATTTCCGGGTGTTCGACCCCAGCTTTGACCCCGGCCCGTCAGCAGTCGATCTGGCGGTCGATGGCGTCGGCATCGCCGCGACCCGCAAGGCGGCGTCGGGCGCGGTGCGCCCTGGCGGGGTGATCGTGCATATCGGCCTTGGCGACGCCAAGGGCGGCCTCGATATCCGGCGTGTCACACTGCAGGAGATCGCGTTTCTCGGCAGCTACACCTACACGGCGCGCGATTTTCGCGACACCGCGGCGGCGATCTTTGCAGGTCGCCTCGGCGCGCTGGACTGGATGGAGGTGCGCGCCCTGTCGGATGGCGCGCGCGCCTTCGAAGACATCAAGGCAGGCCGTGCGGCCGCGCCGAAGATCATTCTGAAACCGTGAATGGAGATCGACATGGGACAAAAGCCCCAACTTCTTGTGCACCACAAAGGCGACAATGTCGGCGTCGTTGTGGTTGAAGGCCTGACCGCTGGCACCGAAATGCTGTGCGTCGTTACTGAGGACAACAGCGACTTCACGCTCGTCGCTAATTCTGACATCCCCATTGGCCACAAAGTTGCGCTGACCAATCTGTCGGTTGGCGACACCGTGACCAAATACGGCGCAGACATTGGCCGCATGATTGGGACCGCATCGACGGGCGATCACGTCCATACCCAGAACCTCAAAACCAAGCGGTGGTAACTGAAATGGCCCTCGATCTGTCAAACCGCACCGTCAATGCCTGGCGCCGTGAAAACGGCCGCGTCGGCGTGCGCAATCATGTGCTGATCCTGCCCGTTGACGACATCTCCAACGCAGCGTGCGAAGCGGTGGCGAACAACGTCAAAGGCACCATGGCGATTCCCCACGCCTATGGCCGCCTGCAATTTGGTGAGGATCTGGAGCTGCATTTCCGCACCATGATCGGCACCGGCGCCAACCCCAATGTCGCCGCCGTGGTCGTAATCGGCATCGAACCGGAATGGACCAAGGTCATCGTTGACGGCATCGCCGCGACGGGCAAGCCGGTCATCGGATTTTCCATTGAGCAGAAGGGTGATTTTGAAACCATCCGACAGGCAAGCTGGAAGGCCAAGGAATACATGCACTGGGCCAGCGAGCTGCAAAAGGAACCCTGCCCGGTGTCGGAGCTGTGGGTGTCCACCAAATGCGGCGAGAGCGACACGACCACCGGTCTGTCATCGTGCCCCACGGTCGGCAATATGTACGACAAACTGCTGCCGCTGGGCCTGCATGGCTGCTTTGGCGAGACCTCTGAGATCACCGGCGCTGAGCATATCTGCAAAGCCCGCGCCGCCAATCCTGAGGCGGGCGAGAAGTTCATGAAGCTTTTCCAAGCCTATCAGGACGACGTGATCGAACAGTTCAAAACCTCAGATCTGTCCGACAGCCAGCCGACCAAGGGCAACATTCTGGGTGGTCTGACGACCATTGAGGAAAAGGCCCTCGGCAATCTGGAAAAGATCGGCCGCACCAGCACCTATATTGACGCGTTGGAACCGGCTGAGGCACCCGGCAAGGGCCCGGGGCTTTACTTCATGGACACGTCTTCGGCGGCGGCGGAATGCGTCACGCTGATGGCCGCGGCGGGGTATGTCATCCACACCTTCCCCACCGGGCAGGGCAATGTGGTCGGCAATCCGATCGTGCCGGTCATCAAAATCTCGGGCAACCCGCGCACGCTGCGCACCATGTCTGAGCATATTGATGTCGACGTCACCGGCGTTCTGTCGCGTGAAATGACCATCGACCAGGCTGGTGATGCGTTGATCGAGATGATTGAGCGCACCGGCAATGGCCGCGTCACTGCGGCTGAGGCGCTTGGCCATCGGGAATTCTCGATGACCAAGCTGTATCGCAGCGCCTGATGCACCATTGGGGGAGGGGCTGCACCCGCCCTTCCCCCATCCCACCGCGCCGGGCCCCCACGCCGGACCATCGCGCCTGGCGCGACCATTATTCGCAGGAATGCCCATGCTCAGCCCTCGTCTGACGCGCCACCCGCGCGTGCGGCAGATCCACGATCTGGCACCGGGCGTCGGGTTGGCGCTGCTCGTCGCCGCGGCGGCCAGCTTTTTGTCGGAGCATTACGGTGCCCCGGTCATGCTGTTCGCACTGCTGATTGGTATGGCGTTCAACTTCCTTGCAACAGACAGCCGCTGCGCGTTGGGCATCGCGTTCACGTCGCGCTCAGTGCTGCGGTTTGGTGTGGCGCTGCTGGGGCTGCGGGTCACGTTCGCGGACATCGCGGCGCTTGGCCTTGGGTCGGTGCTGGCGGTGGTCGGGCTGATCGCGCTGACCATCGGGTCAGGCTTTGTTGCCGCGCGGCTGTTTGGGCGGCAATGGCGGTTCGCACTGCTGACCGGCGGATCGGTGGCGATCTGCGGGGCCTCAGCCGCGCTGGCCATCGCTGCGGTGATCCCGCACAACGACAAGACTGAGCGGAACACCTTGTTCACCGTTGTCGCTGTCACCACGCTGTCGACCATCGCGATGATCGTCTATCCGATCCTGTTCAGCGCACTGGGACTAAGCGACACTCAGGCGGGCTTTCTGATCGGCGCCACGATCCATGACGTGGCCCAGGTGGTCGGCGCGGGCTATTCGATTTCTGAGGAATCCGGCGACATCGCCACCATCGTCAAACTGCTGCGCGTGTCGATGTTGCCGGTGGTGCTGCTGATCGTGGTGCTGTGCCTGCGGATGGGCAAGGGATCGACGACGGGCGCCCCGCCGGGCATCCCCGGCTTTGTGATCGGGTTCGCCGCGCTGGCAACCGCCAACAGCTTTGGGCTGATCCCCGATTTCGTCGCCGCACCCGCGTCCGATCTGTCGCGCTGGATGCTGGTGGCCGCGATCTCCGCGCTCGGGGTCAAGACATCGCTGCGCGCCATGGCGCAGGTTGGCGGCGGCCATATCGGCATGGTGGTGTTTGAAACGCTGGTGCTGCTGGGCGCCGCGCTTTTGCTGATCGGATCGCTCGGGCTGGGCTGACGGATCAGGCCAGCGCCGCCACCTTGCGCGCCAGATGCGCCAGCAGTGCGGCCTCATCCGGGGTCTTGCCTGCGGCTTGTTCGATCAGCGCGGGCGCGGGCAGGATCGACCCGTGGCTGTGGATATGCGTGGTCATCCACCCAACCAGCGGTGCCAGATCGCCCGCGGCCATCAGGTCATCCATGGCAGGCAGATCGCGGCGCATGGCGACCTCAAGCTCCGCCGCATAAAGATTGCCGAGGCTGTAGGTCGGGAAATACCCGAACAGGCCCACAGACCAATGCACATCCTGCAACGCACCGCGCGCATCATCAGGGGGCGGGGCGCCAAAGTCAGCCTCAGCGCGCGCGCGCCATGCGTCGGCCAGATCGGCGGCGGCCAGTTCCCCGGCGATCAGCGCGCGCTCCAGATCAAAGCGCATCAGGACGTGAAGGTTGTAATGCACCTCGTCCGCCTCAGTGCGGATAAAGCCGGGCGCGATGCGGTTGGCGGCGCGGAAAAATGCATCCGGCGTGGCGGGGGCAGTGTCGCCAAGCGCAGCCCGCACCCGCGGTTGCAGCCATTCGGCAAAGGGGCGAGACCGGCCAACGGCGTTTTCAAAGAACCGCGACTGGCTTTCATGCACGCCCATCGACGCGGCATCTCCGCTGGGACGCCCGAACAGATCCGCGGCGATGTTTTGCTCATAAACTGCGTGGCCGACTTCGTGGATCGTGGAGTAAAGGCAGTTGAACGGATCGCCCTCGTCCACCCGCGTCGTGATCCGCGCATCCCCGCGCCCGCCCGACGAAAACGGATGCACCGCCAGATCCAGCCGCCCAGCATCCCAGTCATAGCGGAACGCGGTCGCCACATCGCGGGCCAGCGCCATCTGCGCAGCGTGCGCGAAATGGCCCGACAGCGCTGGGGCTGGGCCGGTTTCGGCCGCCTGTTCGGCCAACGGCACCAGCCCGGCGCGCAGACGCGCGAACATTGCCGTCAGGTCCGCGGCCTTGGCGCCGGGTTCAAAATCTTGCAGCAGCGCGTCATAGGGGGTCTGGCCGGGGGCGGCGATGGCCTCAGCTTCTTCGCGCTTCAGGGCGATGACCTGCGCCAGGGTCGGCGCAAAGGCGCTAAAATTGGACGCCTTGCGCGCGGTCGCCCAGATGCCCTGCGCGCGGGTGGTCAGGCCTGCAAGCTCAGCCGCCAGCCGTGCCGGAACCTTGCGCGCGCGGTCATGGTCGCGGGCGGTCAGCGCAACGTCGCGTGCGGCGGCGGGGTCCAGCGCGCCTGCGTTGATCGTCGCCAGCCAGTCGCCAATGCGCGGGTCGGTCTGGCGGGCGTGCAGG
>Ga0256372_1000015_pt1 | contig 13807 bp, 13 predicted proteins | sample SI3LviralmetaG_FD_190081 | JGI IMG/M metagenome (GOLD analysis project Ga0256372, IMG submission 190081) | Sea-ice brine viral communities from Beaufort Sea near Barrow, Alaska, United States - SI3L | ecosystem: Environmental > Aquatic > Marine > Coastal > Brine | place: USA: Alaska | collected...
GTCTTTGAAAATTAAATCATATTCCTCCAACTTAGAAGTGTAATAATGGTTACTATTAATAAATCGAGTGCTATCAATTAGGTATTTATTGTACACTAAAGGAACGTAATTGATTTTACGTTCATTATTTATGTTCTTTTCAGGGGAAGCACTTTTAGCAATATATAAGTCTGTTAAGATGAGTACCATGGTGTCCCTAGGAATTAAATTCGCAGGTTTCTCTAAAATGGTTTTACTTGTGCAAGATGCTAGTAAAATAATTGCTAAAAAGAATATTAATTTTTTCATACTACCTGTTAAATAATAACCGTTCTCCTTTTATTTCTTCATTAAAATTACCGTTATCATACATCAAATTACCATTTACAAATGTATGGGTTATTGTTGATGAAAACTCAGTTCCTTCAAATGGAGACCAGCCACATTTATAGAGTATATTTTCTTTTGTAACCGTGTTTGATTTATTGGTGTTTATCAATACTAAATCGGCATAATACCCTTCTCTAATAAAGCCTCTTTTATTTATTTTAAAGATTTTTGCTGGATTATGACACATTTTTTCAATTGCTTTTTCAATAGAAATAGTACCATCTTTTACTTTTTCTAATATAGCACATAAGGCATGTTGTACTAAAGGACCTCCACTTGGAGCTTTCGTATAAACAGTATCTTTTTCTTCTAATGTATGAGGAGCGTGATCTGTTGCAATAATATCTAATCGGTCATCTAATAGAGCTTTCCATAAACCAGCCCTGTCATTTGCTGTTTTAACTGCTGGATTCCATTTAATATGTGTTCCTTTTGTATCATAATCTTCATCAGAAAACCATAAATGATGCACACAAACCTCTGCGGTAATTTGCTTTTCTTCTAACGGAATATCATTTCTAAACAAATGCGTTTCTTTTTCAGTAGAAAGATGAAATACATGCAATCTTGCACCTGTCTTTTTAGCTAATTCAATTGCTTTTGATGATGATAAATAACACGCTTCTTCACTTCTGATGAGTGAGTGAAACTTTAACGGAATATCATCGCCATAAATAGCTTTATAATGTTCGGTGTTTTTTCTAATTGTTGCTTCATCTTCGCAATGAACAGAAATTAACATCTTTGTTGATGAAAATATCTTCTCTAATACCTCTTCATTGTCTACCAACATGTTTCCTGTAGATGAACCTAAGAACAATTTAATTCCGGCAACATTTTCAGGATTTGTTTTAAGCAATTCTTCTAAATTATCGTTGGTTCCACCAAACATAAAAGAATAGTTTGCGTAAGAAGAAGTTGCTGCAATTACAAACTTGTCTTCTAATAATTTTTGCGTAGTTGCTTGCGGCACTGTGTTGGGCATTTCTATAAAAGAAGTAATTCCGCCAGCAATAGCAGCTTTGCTTTCTGTTGCAATAGTTGCTTTATGAGTTAAGCCTGGTTCCCGAAAATGAACTTGATCATCAATTACACCAGGAATTAAATACGACCCTTTAGCATCAATAACGGTGGTGTTTTCTGATGGGTTTATTTTTTTTGCAATTTGTTTTATAATGTTGTTTTGAATTAAAACATCTCCGGTAAAAACCGAATTTTCATTAACAATTTGTGCGTTTTGTATTAGTGTAGTTGTATTCATTTTATTTTGGTAAGCCTTTTAGGCGTAATTTTAAAACTCCAAAGAGCGCTTCGTAAACAATTGATCCATCCATTTTTGATTCTCCTAAAGCTCTATCAGTAAAAATTATAGAAACCTCCTGTATGTTGAATTTATGTTTCCATGCTTTAAATTTCATTTCAATTTGGAAAGCATAGCCAACAAATTTAATTTTATCTAGTTTAATTGTTTCCAAGACTTTTCTCTTATAGCAAACAAAACCGGCTGTGGTATCGTGAACAGGAATCCCTGTGATAAAACAAACGTATTTTGAAGCAAAATAAGAGAGCAATACTCGTTTTATGGGCCAATTAACCACGTTAACGCCTTTAGAATACCTAGAGCCTATTGATAGATCTGCGCCTTCATTTGCACACGCATTGTATAATTTAATTAAGTCCTTTGGGTTGTGAGAAAAATCAGCGTCCATTTCTATAATATACTCATATTTATTACGAATTGCCCATTTAAAACCATGGACATAGGCGGTTCCAATTCCGTTTTTTTCTAAACGTTTTTCTAAAAAGAGACGATCAGAAAATTCAGAAATCAAACGAGTAACAATTTCAGCTGTTCCATCAGGAGAATTGTCATCAACAATTAAAATATGAAATGCTTTTTTTTGATTAAAAACAGCACGAATAATTGCCTCAATGTTTTCTTTTTCGTTGTAAGTAGGGATGATTACGAGTGTGTTAGACATGCTTTTTTCAAACTAAAAATAAGAGTAACAAATATACGCTATTTTATCACTAATTTTGTGTTATATTTTTCATAAAACAAATGAATGCAAGCACTTGATCGAATAGATTTTTCTAATAACTGGTTAACACCTGTTTTTGTATTTGCTTTGTTGTTGCTTGTTGTTTTAAAAATAAGTAATCAGCAAAAACTATCTGGCTACTTTAGTGCGATTTTTATAAAAGGATTTATTATTAAAAAAACAGAAGAGAGGGAATCATTATTTAACACATTTGATATTGTATTGTTATGCTTCTCAGCAATCATTTACGCGGTCTTCTTTTCAGTAATAGCCGAATTATTTTTAGACGTAACAGCAAGTTTTACTGTTTTTGTTTCAGTATTGAGTATTGTAGTTGCCTACTTAATACTATCTTTAGTGTTAGACGTTGGTATGGCAAACCTGTTTGAGGTTCAGAACGAAACAAGTTACCTGTTTTTAACTAAAATAGCATACCTATACAACACGGCATTAATTCTTTTTCCTGTATTAATAATCACCACTTATAGTAGCTTAGGTGTAGCGGTATTGTTTGTGGTTTTTGCACTGTTTTTTTTATTATCCATGTTGTTGTTGTTTGTAAATAACAAAAACTTGATTCTTAATAAGTTATTTTATTTTATTTTGTACATTTGCGCCCTTGAAATAGCGCCGTTATTATTTATTTATAAGATGATGGCATAAAAAGAAGCTGTATGAAAGTGAAAACAATATTGGTCTCACAACCATCCCCAAAAACAGAAACTTCACCATATTTTGATCTTTCTGAAAAACAAAAAGTGAAAATTGACTTTAGATCTTTTATACACGTTGAAGGTGTAGAGGTAAAAGAAGTAAGAGCTCAAAAAGTAGATTTAAATAATTTCACCGCAATTATATTAACAAGTAGAAACGCTGTTGACAATTTTTTTAGAATTGCTGAAGAAATGCGTTTTAAGGTGCCAGATAGCTTAAAATATTTCTGCCAATCTGAAGCTGTTGCATATTATTTACAAAAGTACGTTGTATACAGAAAACGTAAGATTTACGTAGGAACAAGAACGTTTCCTGAACTTTGTAAATTGATAAAAAAACATAAAGACGAGAAGTTTTTATTACCTTCTTCAGATAAATTAAAAGCATTAATTCCATCAGAACTAGATAAACTAGCTGTAGACTGGAAACAAGCAATTTTATATAAAACAGTAGTTAGCGACTTGTCTGACTTAGAAGATGTTTTTTATGATGTTTTAGTGTTTTTTAGTCCATCAGGAATTGATTCTTTATTCAAGAATTTCCCAGATTTTAAACAAAACAACACACGTATTGCTGTGTTTGGTAATTCAACAGTAGAAGCTGCTACTAAAGCTGGTTTAAAATGCGATATTACCGCGCCAAGTCCAGAAACACCATCTATGACTATGGCGTTAGATAAATACATTAAAGAAGCAAATAAGAAATAAGTTAATTATTAACATGTTTCAAACCTTTATAAAAAAAACCGAGCAAATCTGCTCGGTTTTTTTATGCAAACAAAGTAGCAAAAGCTTCTTCTACTTTTCCTACTAGAATGAGTTGAATATTGTGGTTTTTAGAAGTGATTTTATTGTACTTAGATGCTACAAGTTTTTTGTACCCTAATTTTTCTGCTTCTAAAATACGTTGGTCAATTTTAGAAACGGGTCTAATCTCTCCGGCCAAACCAACCTCTGCGGCAAAACAAACACTTGGAGAAATAGCAATGTCTTCATTAGAAGATAAAATTGCTGCAACAACCGCTAAATCAATTGCAGGGTCGTCTACTTGTATTCCGCCAGTAATATTTAAAAAAACATCTTTAGCGCCTAATTTAAAACCAGCACGTTTTTCTAAAACGGCTAAAATCATGTGTAATCTTTTTAAATTATAACCTGTTGTAGATCGCTGAGGCGTTCCGTAAACAGCGGTGCTTACTAACGCCTGAATCTCTATCATTAAAGGTCTAACACCTTCTAAAGTTGATGCGATGGCGGTTCCGCTTAAATCAGCATCTTTTTTAGAAATTAATATTTCAGACGGATTGGAAACTTCTCGCAAACCATCAGAAAGCATTTCATAAATACCTAATTCTGATGTTGAGCCAAACCTGTTTTTTTGAGCTCTTAATATTCTGTACGCATGATTTCTGTCACCTTCAAACTGTAAAACAACATCTACCATATGTTCTAAAATCTTAGGACCAGCAATTTGTCCTTCTTTATTAATATGACCAATTAATAATACAGGAGTTTCGGTTTCTTTTGCGAATTTTATCAATTCTGCTGTGGTTTCTCTAATTTGAGAAATACTTCCAGGAGAAGCTTCAATAGAATTAGTGTGTAGTGTTTGAATGGAGTCAATTATTAAAAATTCGGGATGAACTTCTTCAATATTTTTAAAAATTTGTTGTGTGTTTGTCTCTGTTAAAATCAAACAATTTGAATGAGTAGAATCAATTCTTTCTGCTCTCATTTTTATTTGAGATTGACTTTCTTCTCCAGAAACATATAGTACTTTTTGAGAGATAGATAAAGCTACTTGAAGTAATAATGTCGATTTTCCAATTCCTGGTTCTCCGCCCAATAAGGTAACTGATCCTTTTACCAAACCACCACCAAGAACCGTGTCTAGTTCATTGTTATTGGTTTTGATTCTTTCTTCTGGGTTTAGTTGAATTTCGTCAATACGTAAGGGTTTAGATTTTTGTTTTGTTGAGGTAGATTGTTTCCAAACGCGTTTTTCTTCTTTCTGAATTACTTCTTCTACAATGGTATTCCATTCGTTACACGCAGAACATTGTCCCGTCCATTTTGGAGTTTGCGCTCCGCAGTTTTGACAAAAAAAAGAAGTTTTGACTTTAGCCATTTAAGTAGTGTAAGAAGTTATGCTTACAAAGAAAAGAAATTTACTTGTTTTTATTGTAGATAGGAAGTATTAAAAATGACAATCCACCAAAAATGATAACCATTGCCGTTTGTGCTGTCCACATAATCCAACCAAAAGCAGTTGCTGTTTCTTCTGGAATTCCAAATAAAGCTAATGCTCCGGCTACAGCAATTGGGTATAAACCAATTCCGCCATTTGTGGCTGCAATACTAAATCCGCCAGCAATAAAACCAATTAATATACCACCAAGTGGAACTTCTAGTCCTTCAATAGCGGGAGTTGTTGCCCAAAACATAGCGACGTACATTGCCCAAATAAAGACCGTATGAAAAATGAAAGCCCATTTGTTTTTCATTTTAAAGATGCTGGTAACACCTTCTAGTAATCCAGAGGCAAAGGCTTTTATTTTTAAAGCAATTCCTTTTTTAGCTTTTTTAATGTATTGGGTAAATATGTAAATACCAATGATAAGTCCAGCCAATATAATACTGATTTTAATTGGGTTGAAGTTTTTTGTAAGTAACTCATAAATAAAATCAAACTGAACAAAAAGAGTGATTAGAATAATACATAACATCATTATTAAATCGGCAATTCTTTCTGCAACAATAGTTCCGAACCCTTTTTCAAAAGGAACATCTTCATAATTTGTTAAAACGGCAGCTCTAGAAACTTCTCCTGCTCTTGGAACAGCAAGATTCACTAAATAACCAACTAAAACAGCTAATACGCTATTGGTAAATTTAGGTTTGTAGCCAATAGGCTCTAACATAAATTTCCAACGATATGCTCTAGATAAATGACTCAAAACTCCAAAAAACAATCCAAGCGAAATCCACCAATAATTAGCTTCTTGAAAATAAGAAACTAATGTAGAAATTGAAATACTAGATAAAGAATACCACACTAAAAAACCACCAAAACCTAGAGGTAAAATAATTTTTAATAATTTCTTTATTGAGCTATTCAAACTTAAGTAAGGGTATTTGTTGCTTCGTTAGGGAAAACCAATGATGGTTTAAACTCTTTTGCTTCTTCAAAACCCATAAAAGCATACGTAATCAAAATTAGTATATCTCCAACAGCTACTCTTCTTGCAGCTGCCCCGTTTAAGGTGATTTCTCCACTTCCTCTTTTACCAGGAATTGCATAGGTATCTAATCTTTCGCCATTGTTATTGTTAACAATTTGCACTTTTTCTCCTTCAATTAGATTTGCAGCCTCCATTAAATCTAAGTCAATGGTAATGCTTCCAATATAATTTAAATCTGCACCGGTTACTTTAACCCTGTGAATTTTAGATTTTACGACTTGTACTAACATGCGGCAAAAATAAAACTTTTAAATGTATTTATAAGTTAAAAAATATAAAAAGGAATGCGATTAATTTACGGGTAAAGAAATGTTGTCTATCAGTCGAACATTACCCGCATTAACTGCGATAAATGCTCTGTACTTTCTTCCAATTTGTATCGTAGTTACTTCTTGTAAGCTTTCTTGATCTGCTATTGTAAAGTATTCTAAATCTAACAATTCGTTTTTATTGAATTCATCTTTAACAAAAGTATAGATATCTGCGATTTCCTTTGTCTTGATTAAACCTGAAGCTTTTTTTAACGTTTGATAGATTAATGGGGAAGCGTTTCTTTGATTCTCAGACAACCTAGCATTTCTAGAGCTCATGGCTAGACCATCATTTCCTCTAAAGGTTGAGCAACCAATTACGTTAACAGGTAGCTTCTCTTTTTCAGCTAATTTCTTTACAACTTGTAATTGCTGATAATCTTTTTCTCCAAAATAAGCAGTATTCGGTTTTATAATTTCGAAAAATGCATGAATAACTGTTGCGACTCCATCGAAGTGCCCATCTCTAAACTTCCCTTCCATTTGATGTTCTATACCATCAAAATAATACGATTTAGAAAGCACATTGTCAGCGTAAATTTCCTCAACAGAAGGAATGAAAACAATATCACAATGAACACTTTTTAGTAATTCTAAGTCGTTTTCTAAGGTTTTTGGGTAGTTTTCTAAGTCTTCTGACTTGTTAAACTGAGTTGGATTTACAAAAATAGTAACAACAGAAATGTCATTATTTTTATTAGATTCCTCGACTAAAGAAAGATGTCCTTTGTGCAATGCCCCCATGGTTGGAACAAAACCAATTTGCTTATTTTCTTGCTTAAGCATAGAAAGACAATTAATTAAAGCGTTCTTTTTTTTAAAAATTTGCATAAACCCTAATTTGTAAAATGTGTGCAAACTTACCATTTTAACATGAAATTAGCATAAAAAAGTGTATTTTTGCACTTCTTATAAAAGGAATGAATTCAATGAAAGATAAGAGAATATTATACGTTTCGTCAGAAGTAGTACCATATTTACCAGAAACAGAAATGGCATCTACAGCTTTTAACGCTGCTAGGAAAGCCCATTCTAAAGGTGTTCAAACCCGTATTTTTATGCCAAGGTTTGGTGTAATTAATGAAAGAAGACACCAATTACATGAAGTAATTAGATTGTCTGGAATGAATTTAATAATTAATGACATGGATATGCCATTGATTATTAAAGTAGCTTCAATTCCGAAAGAAAGAATGCAAGTGTATTTTATCGATAATGATGAGTACTTTAAACGTAAAGCTGTTTTTACAGATGAAGACGACACATTGTTTGACGATAATGATGAGAGAGCTATCTTTTTTGCAAAAGGAGTAATTGAAACGGTAAAGAAATTAAACTGGGCGCCAGACATTATCCACATTCATGGATGGATGGCCTCATTACTACCATTATACTTGAGAGAGTTTTACAAGGAAGAGCCATTATTTAATGAAAGCAAAATAGTTACTTCTGTTTATAATAACGCCTTTGAAGGGACGTTAAATACATCATTAGCAGAAAAAGTTAAGTTCGATAAAATTGCTCCTGAAAAAATAACTGTTCTTGAAACACCTAACCATACCAACATTTTAAAAAGCGCTATCGAAAATTCTGATGCCGTAATTAAAGGAAGTGAAAGTCTTTCTGAGGAATTAAATTCTTTTATTAAGGGAAATAACAAGCCTGTATTAGAATATCAAACTGAAGAAACGTTAACGGAGGCTTATTTAGATTTTTATGCTAACGAGGTTTTAGCAGAATAACCATTATTTTAGAGGAAAAAATGACAAAAAAGAGTGTATATTTTGGTGTGTTTATATTGTTCATAGTTGGAATAATATCATGTGAAAAAGATTTTAATGATATTGCGACAAATGTTGTAAAAAACACAAAATTTGATACTAAAGACACAATATTAGATGTTGTAGTTACTAATAAAGCGATTACTTCTGTTGGAGGAGATGGTTTAAAAATTGGTGGAACTTTAGGGCAATATTTATTAGGTGTTTATAACAACTCAAATTACGAAAAGATTGAAGCTTCAATAGTTTCTCAAGTCGTAATATATAGTGGAATTCAGGATAAAGAAGTAGGAGAAAGAGACTATGGAACAGATACAACCATTGTAACTACAATTGATACCGTATTTTTAAAATTACCGTATCAAGCAACACTTAAGTCGGGTGCAACTGCAGATTACACGTTAGATTCTGTAATTGGAGATCAAACAAAAGCGTTTAATCTTAATTTGTATAGAACGGATACATATATGAGTCGTTTAAACCCAGTAGATCCATCAAAAATAAACAGTTATGAGTCTGATTTTAATTATCAGATTATACCAGGGAGATTAAACAGTATAGCTAATTATCAATTTAAACCAAATGCTTTAGATACAGCATTAATTTATAAAAGTAAGTTAAGCAATGGTGTTGTATATAAAACAGACACTATTTCGCTTACTAATAATAATCCTTTTGCAAGGGTTGCGTTAGATAAAGCGAAGTTTAAAGAGATATTTATTGATAAATTTGGATCCTCAGAATTTACTTCACAAGAGGCTTTCAACGAGTATTTTAAAGGACTGTATATTGAGGCTTCAGGAAATGAAGGGTCATTAATTTCTTTTTTATTAAACAACCCAAATCAAGAATTACAGCCTTCAATAGAATTGCGTTACACAAAAACAGTTGTAAAAGGAGGAACGACAATAATTGATACAATTCAAAAATCAAATACTTTTTTATTATCTAGCTTTAGTACAAGTGTGTATAAAATGACTGAAAAAGTATATCCTGTAAATAAAAATGTTATTATTCAGGGTACAGCAGGTAGTATGGCAGAAGTTAAATTATTTGATGCAGCACAAATACAGCTATTGAAAAACAAAAACTGGTTAATCAATGACGCTTCTTTAACCTTTTATGTTGATCAAGATATCGTTAAATATGATACGATAGCGACTCCTTTTAAATTATTCTTATATAAAGAAGGGAATTCAAAGACTCAACTTAAAGATTTAATTACAGAAGGAAACACAACTTTTGGAGGTAATTTAACAATAACAGATAAAAAGCCTGACTACTATTCTTTCAAAATTACTGATTATGTATCAGATTTTTTAGACGGAACTTCAAATTATAACCCAACATTAGGGTTAAGAGTTTTTAATCCTACTGATTTGCCAGAAATCGTAATAGATACTTTGGTGAGAAATTACAATTGGAACCCAAAAGCGGTGACATTGTTAAATCATGATAAGACATTAAATGGAGAAAGAAGAGCAAAATTAAAATTATCCTATTCAGTTAAAAAATAAAGTATTGCTATGTGTGGAATTACAGGTTATATTGGTTACAGAGAAGCATATCCAATTGTTATTAAAGGGTTGCAAAGATTAGAGTACAGAGGGTACGATAGTGCTGGTGTTATGATGTTTGATGGAGAAAACGTCTGCGTAACTAAAACAAAAGGAAAGGTTTCTGCTTTAGAAGCAATAACCGATGCTGATGAAAAAAGAAAAAAAGGAAATATTGGAATAGGACACACACGTTGGGCTACACATGGTGTGCCAAACGATGTTAATTCTCATCCTCATACATCTATGTCTGGTGAACTAGTTATTGTTCATAATGGGATTATAGAAAATTATGATACCCTAAAAAAAGAGCTAATTAATAGAGGTTATGTCTTTCAAAGTGATACAGATACAGAAGTTTTAGTAAATCTTATAGAAGAAGTAAAGAAACAAGAAAACTGTAAGCTTGGAAAAGCAGTTCAGATAGCTTTAACTCAGGTGATTGGAGCATATGCAATTGCTATTTTTGATAAAGCGAAAACAAACGAAATTGTCGTTGCGCGTTTAGGAAGCCCAATTGCAATTGGTATTGGAAAAGATAATAAAGAGTTTTTTGTAGCTTCAGATGCATCTCCATTTATTGAATTCACTAAAGAAGCAGTGTATTTAGAAGATGAAGAAATGGCTATCATTAAGCTTGGTAAAGGGATTAAGGTTCGTAAAATTAAAGATGATTCTTTAGTTGATACAAAAACTCAAGAATTACAATTGAGTTTAGAGCAAATTGAAAAAGGTGGTTATGATCACTTTATGCTAAAAGAGATTCACGAGCAGCCAAAAGCTATTTTAGACACCTATAGAGGTAGAATGCTTGCTGATCAAGGAATCATTAGAATGGCTGGTGTTGATGATAATATAGAAAAGTTTTTAAATGCTGAACGAATTATTATTGTTGCATGTGGAACATCTTGGCACGCTGGTTTGGTAGCTGAATACTTATTTGAGGATATCGCAAGAATCCCTGTAGAAGTAGAATATGCATCTGAATTTAGATATAGAAACCCAATTATTACGGATAAAGATATTGTTATTGCTATTTCTCAATCTGGAGAAACAGCAGATACTTTAGCGGCTATTAAGTTAGCAAAGTCTAGAGGAGCATTTGTTTTTGGTGTTTGTAATGTTGTTGGATCGTCTATTGCAAGAGAAACTCATGCAGGAGCTTATACGCACGCTGGTCCTGAAATAGGAGTTGCATCTACGAAAGCATTTACAACTCAGATTACTGTACTATCATTAATTGCGTTGAAATTAGGTAAGGCTAAAGGAAAAATTTCTAAAACTCTTTTTCAAACGTATCTTCAAACGTTACAGTTGATACCAAGTAAAATAGAGAAATTGTTGAAAATTGACGAACAAGTAAAACACATTGCCTCTGTATATAAAGACGCAACAAACTGTCTGTATTTAGGGAGAGGATTTAATTTTCCAGTTGCATTAGAAGGAGCATTAAAATTAAAAGAGATTTCATACATTCATGCAGAAGGATATCCTGCTGCAGAAATGAAGCATGGACCTATTGCTTTAATTGACGAAAATATGCCGATTTTTGTGATCGCAACTAATAAAGGGCATTACGAAAAAGTGGTAAGTAATATTCAAGAAATAAAAGCTAGATCTGGTAAGATTATAGCGGTTGTTACAGAAGGGGATACTACTGTTAAAGAAATAGCAGATCATGTTATTGAAATTCCGGATACAGAAGAGGCATTTACACCATTACTTACAACAATTCCATTTCAATTATTGTCTTATCATATAGCAGTAATGTTAGGGAGAAATGTAGATCAACCTAGAAATTTAGCAAAGTCAGTTACGGTGGAGTAGATATATGGAACGAGATTTTTAACCCCATAGGTATTCTCGTAAGTTTCTCAATATCAATTACTAATACTAAACTTTGGGAGTCAAATTATAGTGAATATCAAAAGTATTTATTCAACCGAATTTGTGTTTATAAAGAGGGTTTTCTTACCCCTATTGGATATAGAAAGATATCTAAAATCCTCAATGAGGAGGGGTTAAAAACACCTCGTGGAAGTATCTTTAAGAACAATCACGTTCATTCCATTTATAAGAAAGGTAAAATTAGAGAAGAACGAATGAATAGAGAAGATATCGTAGAGGTATCCCAACCTACCATTGAGTTAATTAAATAAATTAACAACTCACTCTAAACTAAATAAATCATCTACTTTACATTCTAATTCTTTAGAAAGTTTCAAACATAATAGTATTGAGGGATGAAATCTGTTATTTTCAATGGAATTGATTGTTTGTCTAGAAACACCTATTTTTTTTGAAACATCTTCTTGTGTATATCCAGACTTTGTTCGATATAACTTTAAATTGTTTTTCATGATTTATAGTGTTTGAACAATCTGAATTTAAATATTAAATTAAATAAGAAGATTATTAAAAATAAGTTAAACACTAATACATACATATAGTTAAGATTGTACACTAAAAAGGTGGATATAATTATTAACCCAAAACTAATAAAGAGAGATAAGGATAAACTTTCTAATCTAATTCTTGAAATTAATTCATCTTCTATTTTTTCTTTACTAAAAGAGTTTACTAATCCGGAGATAATAATCAATAAAGTAAAAATTTCATCCCCTAAACCATTTTCTATCCATCCAAACCCTGTTCTTTCTGATCCAATCCACTCATATGAAAAAATTGAAAAAACGTTGACAACAAACACATCTTGTATTCTGTCAGTTAACAACAAAAATAATCCTATTGGTATTGATAAATAAAAAATCACACCACTGATTTTTTTAAACTTATTACTAAATAAATAACTCATATTATAATTTTTAAATTTCATAAAATGTAAAGTGTTTTTTACATAATGACAAAAAAACCTTACATTAAAACATAAAAGTTGATGTGGGAAAGTAGTAAGGGGTTATAAATCTTACTCCACAAGATTATTCCCTTACTGTAGAGTAGTTGATTTTAAAAATAGAATTATAATAAAAGACCCAGCGAATTCGCTGGGTCTTTTATTTATATCTTATTGTAAACCTTGATGCGGATTTTGTCATTTAAGACATAACACCCATAGCACTCATAATCAAATTCTATAGAGGAACCTAGCTAGGCTGAAAACATAAGAGAAGTAGATATAGAAAAATGTGCCGAAAAAAAGATAATATTTTTGGTGTTACGATTTTAATGGCTATTTTCACTAAGTTTAAATTATGAATTATAATAATATACTCTTCTTGTTTTCGCAGGGAGCTTTAGTTGCCCTTATAATACTTTTATTATTTCATTTTAGAAGAAGGTTGGGAATTGGAGTGTTATTTGCTTGCATGGTATTGTTCCAATTTATACAGGTATTTCTATCGAGTGCTTTTCCTATCTTAATTACTAATAGTTTTGTTGTTTCACCTGGTTCTTCCGTTTTCTTTACCGCAACTATTTTTACCTTATTAATTATGTATATAAAAGAGGGTGCTAGTGAAACAGGAAAGACAATATATGCTTTGTTTATCATAAACATTATAATGTTAATTATTCTACAATCATTCCGTTGGAATTTAAATGAAGTTTCAGATAGCCCTTTTAATGGTTCAACTAATATATTTGACAATAGCGCAAGGGATTTATTAGTTGGGTCTATAGTACTATTTTTAGATTCGTTGTTAATCATACTATTTTTCGAATTCATATCTAAACGTGTGCGGTTCTTATTCTTACGGATTTTATTAACCATGCTTATTGTTGTCTGTTTTGACACGGTGCTTTTTTCAATTATTGCTTTTTGGGATTTTGATTA
>Ga0256372_1000016_pt1 | contig 13437 bp, 13 predicted proteins | sample SI3LviralmetaG_FD_190081 | JGI IMG/M metagenome (GOLD analysis project Ga0256372, IMG submission 190081) | Sea-ice brine viral communities from Beaufort Sea near Barrow, Alaska, United States - SI3L | ecosystem: Environmental > Aquatic > Marine > Coastal > Brine | place: USA: Alaska | collected...
CTGAATACTCTTTTTCCGATAAACCTCCATCTAATAAAAGACTAGAATTTAAATGAATTACGTTTAGTTTAGAACTGATATCATCATGTAAGTCTTGGGCTATACGTTTTCTTTCGTTTTCTTGAGTAAGAATAGTTGCATGAATTAAATCTTTTTGATGTTTAATTTCTGCAGATTTTTTTTCTAGCTCTTTTTCAATGATTTTTTTTCGAGAAAAGAAGAAAAACAATAGCAATGAAACAGCCATTAATAAGAGTAATATTACCCCAATAATAACAATGGTAATTATTTGATTGTCTTCAGAAAATAATTCTTCCATTTTTGAATTTTCTTGGTTAAAAACGAAGGTACTTAAAAATAGAATAAGAGTATTGGACAAAATATTAAAAAAAGTTAAAAATCAGGTGTTTTTACGTATAAGATAACTACTAAAACGCTCTTGTTTGGACAAGTTTTACTGGTTGTTGTTTGTTGAAAATGGCTTTTTTACGAAAATGTGTATACCATTCAACAAAAATTAAAATTAAAAAAACAGCATATATAATAGTATTTATTTCCCAAATAATAGTGTTTACCTTTTTGGGTAATTGAGGCATTAAGTTCCCCGATGAAAAAATTAATGCATGAGGTAAAAAATAGAGTAATGCTCCGTAGGTTATATAAATGTATTTTTTATTTTGTGTTTTAAAAACTTGAAAAAGATGACAAGTAGCGTAAACTACTATGGGAGTTATGCAGATGAATATTTCATATTGATTAAAAATGACAAATAAGTCTGGATAAAAAAAATATTGAATAGATAGGCTCACCAATGTAAGTGGAGTAAGAGTTTTTATTAATTTTTTTACACTACAATTCTCAATTATTAAATAATAGAAGTAACTCAAAAAAAGGTATTGAATAATAAAATAATAATGTGTTAAGAATAAGTTTCCTCCTTTAGCTTTTAGAAACAATACTCCTAAAACTTCTATTACTCCGATAAATATCAAATATGTTGTGAAAACTAAATATGCTTTTTTAGTTGCCTTTTTTATTCCAGAAATATAGATGAGAATATTTATTAATAAAAGAATGTATCCGATTTCTGCCATTTGATTTTTAGAATTCCAGTTGTATGAAGAGAGTATTATTTTTTTCGTTTGAAATGTTTTATGTTTTTTTTCTTAAATACTTGTACCACTCAATAAACACTAAACTATGATACACAATAAATAAAGTTGCATTCATTAACCAGACAACCTTTTTTATTGGGGAAAACACTTTAATATTACCAGTAGAGAATAATAAAGTGCTGCATGTTATATAAATAAACATGCCAGAGACGATATAGAAATAGGTTTTATCTGCTTCCTCCATTTTTTTTACAATGAATAAAAAACAATAAATTATTAAAGGAATAGAGGTTATCGCAATTTCAAAATTATTGAACTCGAAGTATTTATATGGAAAGATTAAATAGTAAATACATACTGAAGAAAGAACCCCAATAATCACCGAATCAATTACTTTGGTGATAAACTTTGACTGTAGAATGTTTCTGAAAAATAAACTCAATAAAAAAAATTGTCCCACAAAGTAATAGTGGGAAAAGAATATATTATTCATTTTGAATTTACCCATTATGCTACTGCTTACCTGTATAACAACCATTATAAATAAATACAATGTAAAAACTTTTAAAGGCAATGGGTAATTTTTGCGTTTGATAAAATAACATATAAAATTAATGACTAATAGAAGTGAACTTGTGTTAACGATTATTTCTTTAATCATATATTTTCAATTTCTTTTTTGAAGGGTTTCTAAAATTTTTATACCATTCTACAAATATTAAAATAAGGTAAACGCCATATAAAATCATGTTTATTTCCCAAATTAATTTTTTATATGAGGATGCAGATGCATTTATCAAATTACCAGCGCAGAACAATAATGTGCTAGAAGAAAGGTAAATAAACACCCCTGCATTTATATAAATATATTGTTTATTTATGTTTGCAATCGACTCAAAAAAGAATAAAAAAGAATAAAAAATTATTGGAATTGAACTAATAATAATTTCAAATAAATTAAAAGTAAAAAACAATTTTGGAAAAAGAATATACTGTATTGTTACAACAGTACAAACAATAATGAATGCGGAGTTTATTAGGGTTTTATATATCTTTTTTATTAAAATTTTCTTGTATAGAAGGCTTAAAAATATAAATTGTCCAACAAAATAGAAATGAGATAAAAATAAATTTGGTTTGCCTTGGCTAAATAAAATACTTGATATTAATTGAATAAGACCTATATAAATTAAGTAAAAAACAAAAATATTACGTGTTTCTCTTTTTTTTGAAAAACACGTAATATATAAAATAATATTTATCAGCAATAATAGGTCTGTTATGTAAGTTATTATTTCCACACTTATCAGTGAGATTAAAGGTTTAATGGGCTTTCGGGGTCGCAATAAGAAGGACAGGGTCTTGTGAAATCATAAATATCACCATCACCTTCTGGATCAGATATTAAGTCGCCATTTTCTCCTTTTTTAGTAGAAATCATGTCTTTACCTTCTGCGTCGACTCCAACAATCATTAATTTTTCTTCAGAAACTTTTTTACTAGTGTCTGGGTCTGTAAAAACGTTAATACCTAAATATGCTCTTACGCTAGCAACACCATCTTCGGCTAAAACCTCTAGTAAATCAATTTTTGGAATGTTAAAAGCTCTACAGTCATGGTGACTATTATAAGTGCCTTCTTCTTTTTTCCACTTTTTTGCCCATTTTTTTGCAGTTTGTAATGTAATGGTGTTCTTCTTTTTCATAATAACTCGTATTTAGGTTTGTAATAAAGACTTAAATGTAGTAATTATTTTAAGAATAGGTTAAAAAAGAAAAAGGAAAAATGGTAATTTCGTAGAATGTCAACAGATTTACAAATCCAAATAAAAACATTACCTAATTCTCCAGGAGTTTATCAATATTTTGATACAAACGATGTGATTATTTATGTTGGGAAAGCAAAAAATTTAAAAAAACGAGTTACGTCGTATTTTACTAAAACCCACGAAAATGGAAAAACACGCGTTTTAGTACAAAAAATAGCAAGTATAAAACACATTGTTGTAAATACAGAAACAGATGCGTTGTTATTGGAGAATAATTTAATAAAAAAGTATCAACCTAGGTATAACGTAATGCTAAAGGATGATAAAACATATCCTTGGATTTGCATTAAGAAAGAGCGTTTCCCTAGAATATTTTTAACCAGAACCCTAGTTAAAGACGGCTCTGAGTATTTTGGGCCATACACATCTATAAGAACCGCAAAAGCATTACTAGATTTAATAAAAGAAGTATATACACTAAGAACTTGCGCCTACGATTTAAGTAAAGAAAAAATTGAGACAGGTAAATATAAAATCTGTTTAGAGTATCATTTAGGGAATTGCAAGGGTCCTTGTGAGAATTTGCAAACTGAAGAAAAGTATCAGTTTGATATTTCTGCTATTCGGAATATTGTGAAAGGAGATTTTAAAGAATCTTTAGGTAAATTTAACGAGTTGATGCTAAACTTTGCATCAAAAATGGAATTTGAAGAAGCTCAAAAAATAAAAGAGAAAGTGGATTTGTTGGCTAATTATCAAGCAAAATCTACTGTTGTCAATCCAAGTATTACAAATGTTGATGTGTTTTCTGTAATCTCTGATGAGAGTTTCGGGTATGTTAACTTTTTTAAAATTGCGAATGGATCAATTATACAATCTCACACTTCAGAAATTAAGAAGAAATTAGATGAATCTGATAAAGAATTGTTAGAGCTAGCTGTTACTGAAATCCGTCAACGATTCAATTCTCAATCAAAAGAAATATATGCTCCTTTTCAACTAGATTTGGGTGAAGAACTTAAAGTTACGGTTCCGAAGCTAGGAGATAAAAAACGAATTGTAGAATTGTCTATTAGAAATGCACGCTATTTTAGGCAAGATCGATTTAAGCAGATGAAAATTGTGGATCCAGAGAGGCATGTAAAAAGAATTATGTCTCAGATGAAAACCGATTTGCGATTAAAAGAAGAGCCAAGACATATAGAATGTTTCGATAATTCTAATATACAAGGGACACATCCTGTTGCTGCTTGTGTTGTTTTTAAAAACGGAAAACCGAGTAAGAAAGAATACCGTCATTATAATATAAAAACAGTGATTGGCCCAGATGATTTTGCGTCTATGGAAGAGGTTGTTTTTAGACGATATAAAAGGTTGTTAGCAGAAAACGAACCATTGCCTCAGTTGATTATTGTTGATGGGGGAAAAGGACAATTATCCTCTGCGTTAAAAAGCTTAGATGTTTTAGGGTTGCGTGGAAAAATAGCCATTATAGGAATTGCAAAACGATTGGAAGAAATTTATTACCCAGGAGACTCAGTTCCATTATATTTAGATAAGAAATCTGAGAGTTTAAAAATCATTCAGTTTTTAAGAAATGAAGCGCATAGATTCGGAATTACACTTCATAGAAACAAACGAAGCAAGAGTGCAATTCAATCAGAGCTAGAACAAATTCCAAAAATTGGCACACAGACTATCACAGTTTTATTGCGTAAATTTAAATCAGCAAAACGCGTTAAGAGTGCTACTTTTGATGAATTAGAAAAAGAAATAGGGCATTCTAGAGCGCAAACTATTTTTAAGTACTATAATCCAAAAATAGAATGAGAAAAATAACATTCATCTTTTTTTTAATACTACCATTTATTGTTTTATCACAAAATAAACAACCAAAAGTAGGTTTAGTTTTAAGCGGAGGTGGAGCTAAAGGGTTTGCGCATATAGGTGTTTTAAAAGAATTAGAAAAAGCTGGGGTTCAAATAGATTACATAGCAGGTACAAGTATGGGGGCAATTGTTGGGGGCTTGTATGCAGCTGGCTATAGTGCTACTCAGATAGAAAAAATTATAATTGAGACAGACTTTTTTACGCTGTTACAAGACATTTACCCGAGAAGATCGAAACCTTTTTTCGAAAAAGAACATGGAGAAAAACATACTATTGTTTTACCTGTGAATAAAGGGAAAATTAGTTTTCCAAAAGGAGTATCTAGAGGAAAAAATGTGCTTAATTTTTTAAACTATTTATTATCGCCTGTAGATTCTATTACTGATTTTTCTAAACTTCCAATTCCTTTTTTCTGTATTGCTACTGATGTTGAAACTGGGTTAGAGGTTAAATTAACTAAAGGTTCTTTGCCAACATCACTTAGAGCTAGTGGGTCTTTCCCTACATTATTGGATCCCGTAGAAATCAACAATAAATTATTGATAGACGGTGGTATCGCAAATAACTTTCCTATTGAGGAAATGAAGAAAACGGGTGTAGATATTATTATTGGAGTTGATGTGCAATCAGGATTGTTTAATAAAGAAAACATTAAATCGGCGATTGATGTGTTAAGTCAGATATCTAGTTTTCAGATATACAAGGACGCTTCTAAGAAAATTAAAATGACAGATGTTTATATACATCCAAATATTTATAAGTATTCTGTAGTTTCATTTGACAAGTTAAAAGAAATTTTATTAAAAGGAAAAGAAAAAGCAAAAGAGTTTACGAAAGTTTTTGACAGTATTGCTGCTCTTCAACCTAAGAAAAGAAAACAGATAGAAATAGGGGCGTTAAATTCTAAATTCTTTTTAAATGAAATTGAATTAAAGGGGATTAAAGATTATACGAGAGCCTATGTTCTAGGAAAGCTTAAAATAGCAGAAGGAGATTCGGTAACAAATAAAGAAATCAACTTAAAGTTAGGGTATTTATTAGCGTCTGGGAATTTTCAGAATGTAGAATATCACTTAAGAAAAAATGGTAAAGGAAAAAAGCTACTATTAAAGGTTACAGAGAGCAAGCAGAAAGCGAGGATTAGACTTGGTGTTCATTATGATTTTGTATATCAATCAGGAGTTTTAATAAACTACAATCAAAAGAATTTGTTTTCTAAAAACGATGTCTTCTCTTTTAACTTGGTGGTAGGAGACAAACCTAGGTATGATATACAGTACTTTGTAGACAATGGTTTTTATTATAGTTATGGGTTTAGTACGAGGTACAATGCTTTTAAAACAGACACAAAATACAACGCTACAGGAATTAATAAAATAAATTTACAGTACACAGATTTTACTACAAGAGGATATATTCAAACGACTTTCGATAGAAAATTTGCTTTTGGTATTGGGTTAGAACATCAAAATATTACCGCTAAAACAGAGACTATTTCTACGCCGTCTGGTAGCCCTTTTGTTTTTGATGACAGCAATTATTTTAACACGTATTCATACTTAAAATTAGACACGTATGATGATGCTGACTTTCCGACTAAAGGGGTGTTGTTAGATGCAACGTTTAAATGGTATTTGTGGTCCTCAGATTTAAATAAAGATTTTGTGCAGTTTTCTCAAATAAAAGGTAAGCTTGGCTTTGTTAAAACCTTTTTTAATAACCTCACCTTTTTGTATACATCAGAAGCTGGGTTTACCTTGGGAGAGGTTCATTCTAAAACTTTTGATTTCTTTTTAGGGGGGTATAATAAGAACTTCGTTAACAATTTTGTTCCTTTTTATGGCTACGAAATTAATGCCTTATCTGAGCAAACTTTCTTAAAATCTGAATTTGAGGTTAGGTTCGGTCTACCAAAAGAACAATTTTTGCACATTATTGCAAATTATGCAAGAGTGGATGATAGTGTTTTAAATGGTGGTGAATTATTTAATAGCACAAAATCAGGGTACGCTTTAGGGTATAGTGTAAACACCTTGGTTGGGCCAGTAGGTCTTAAGTGTTCTTGGTCTCCAGACACAAAAAAGGGTTTTTGGTATTTTAATTTAGGTTTTTGGTTTTAACTCAGTGTTAATTTAATGTTACGTAAACGTTTGTTTTGTGTTAAAAAAAGGTATATTTGTGTATATCCATAACATTAAATTTACATATCATGAGAAAAATAATAGCCTTAGTATTCTTATTTACAGTTTCAATTAGCAATGCACAAGAGATTGCCTCTAAGTATGAAAAATCTGGTGAAATGGTAAAAGCTACCTATTATTTTGAAGATGGTTCGGTTAAGGAGCAAGGTTTTTTTAAAGATGCTAAATTAACTGGTAAGTGGGTTTCGTATGATAAAGAAGGAGAAAAAACAATGATAGCACATTATAATGCAGGAAAAAAAGTTGGAAAATGGTTTGCTTGGAATAGCACTTCTTTAAAAGAAATAAATTATATTAACAATGCGATTGTAAGTGTTAAGAACTGGGAAGAAGAGCCTAAGTTGGCATTTAATGAAGAATAATTTAATATGTAATTATATAAAAAAAACCGCATCATGTATATGATGCGGTTTTTTATTTCGATAAAAGTAATGCCTTTACTTGCTTTTTTTATAAAATTTATATTGCAAGTATTGGTAAGCATCTCTAGGTAATATATCAATCCACTTTTTGTATTTAATAAACCATTTTAAACGGATAGAAAAAACACCTTTTGTAAGGTATGCGGCTATAAAAGGATGCGTGTTCAACGTAATCTTTTTATAGTTTTTGTCGCTAGATATAATTCTTTCTAATTCGTTTTCAAGCTTTTCTATTAAAACAATAGGAGCTTCAACTTCTCCATTTTTATTTGGATTTGGCTCTCTTGTTTTAATTTCTAGTTCTGGTCTTACTCTTTGACGTGTTATTTGTACCAATCCAAATTTACTTGGAGGTAAAATTTTATGCTTTGTTCTGTCAAAAGACATTTCCTCTTTTAAGTATAAATAGAGTTTTTGTCTGTTTTCTGCACTTTGCATGTCAATAAAATCTACAACAATAATTCCGCCCATATCTCTTAACTGTAATTGTCTAGCAATTTCTTTTGCAGCAATTAAGTTTACTTCTAAAGCAGTATCTTCTTGAGAGTTTGCTTTATTAGATCGGTTTCCACTATTTACATCTATAACATGCAGTGCTTCGGTATGTTCAATAACCAAATATGCACCTTTGCTCATAGAAGCAGTTTTACCAAAAGAAGTTTTTATTTGGCGTTCAATACCATACTTCTCAAATATTGGCGTTTTAGAATCGTGTAGTTTAACGATGTTAACCTTTTCGGGGTTAATTTCTTGTAGATAGTCTTTTATTTCTTCAAATAAAGACGCATCGTTTGTTACAATGTTTGTAAAAGAATCATTCATTACATCTCTTAAAATAGAAGATGCTCTGTTTAATTCACTCAATATTTTTGTTGGGGTATTTTGATTTGCAATGCTTTTACACATTTTTTCCCAACGTTCTAAAGAGTTTTGTAAATCCTTGTCTAGTTCTGCTACTTTTTTATCTTGAGCAACAGTTCTTAGTATAACACCAAAACCTTTTGGTTTTATACTTTGGGCTAATCTTTTTAATCGTTCTTTTTCTTTCGGGTCTGCGATCTTTTGAGAGACAGAAACTCTGTTAGAAAAAGGAACTAAAACTAAATATCTACCAGCTATTGAAAGCTCAGAACTAATACGTGGTCCTTTAGTAGAAATAGGTTCTTTTACAATTTGTACTAATGTGTTTTGCCCTGTTTTTAGGACATCGTTAATGCTTCCGTCTTTGTGTATATCTTTCTCAAAGCCGAAATTTTTTAAAGTGAAATCTTTGTAATTACCTGTGCTTACTTTCTTAAGGAATTTTGATGAAGAGTTAACTTGTGCGCCTAAATCATGATAATGTAAAAAGCCATCTTTTGGATAACCAACATTCACAAATGCAGCGTTTAAGCCTGATAGTACCTTTCCTATTTTAGCAATGAAAACATCACCAACAGAAAATTTATTATCGTTTGTCTCTTTATTTAACTCTATAAGTCTACCATCCCTTAGTAAGGCAAAATCAATATCAGAAGAATTTGAACGAATAATTAATTCTGTTTTCATTCTGAAAATGGTTTTATACTACACTTAATTGTGTAGATGGATTAAAATAATGTTACAGGGTTTTGCCTGTATGAAGTGTTTAAACTTCTTGTCAATGAACTTTGTAGCTTTAAAAGCAACATAGAAAAAGTAAGCGAATGCTTACTTTTTCTTATGTCTGTTTGCTCTTGCTCTTTTCTTACGTTTGTGTGTAGAGATTTTTGCTCTCTTTCTTTTTTTACCGCTTGGCATAATTTAGATTGTTTTTGAAACCCGTTAAGGTCTAGTTAATACTTTTATTATTTTACTAATACATTGTTTTTTACTCCTTCAGTAAAAGTCTTTGCCGGTTTAAAAGCTGGGATATTGTGTGAAGGAATCTTGATAGTTGTATTTTTTGAAATATTTCTACCGGTTTTTTCTGCTCTTGTTTTGATAATAAAGCTACCAAAACCTCTTAAATATACGTTGTCTCCGTTCTCTAATGCGCCTTTTACCTCAGTCATAAATGCCTCAACTGTTGCTAAAACATCAGCCTTTTCAATTCCAGACTTATCTGAAATTTTTGATACGATATCTGCTTTCGTCATGTTAATATATTTGTATGTTTGTTTTTTAATTTTAAGGGTGCAAATATATGATAATTAATCTATTCCAAAAACTTAATCCATTAAAATTATCTGAATTTTATGGTGTAATTTAGTGTAACTTATTTTAAAATGAACTTTTCTAAACAATTAATTTACTGGTATTTACAAAATGATAGAGATTTACCATGGCGTAAAACCAAGAATCCATATTTTATCTGGCTCTCAGAAATCATGTTGCAGCAAACAAGAGTGAACCAAGGTTTGGCCTATTACCTAACGTTTACCAAAGAGTTTCCCACGGTATTTGACCTTGCAGATGCAAGCGAATCGAAGGTGTTAAAACTTTGGCAAGGGTTGGGATATTATTCGAGAGCACGGAATTTACATTTCTCTGCAAAGTTTATTGCAAATGAATTAAATGGAGTGTTTCCAACAAACTATAATGAGATAAAAAACCTGAAAGGAGTTGGTGATTATACCGCTTCTGCAATTTCATCTATTTGTTTTGATGAAGCTCAGGCGGTTGTAGATGGAAATGTCTACAGAGTTTTGGCTCGTTATTTTGGCATATCAACACCAATTAATTCATCCAAAGGAATTAAAGAGTTTAAGGAGTTGGCGCAAACATTAATCGACGCTTCTCAGCCGGGAACGTATAACCAAGCAATAATGGACTTTGGTGCGTTGCATTGTAAACCTCAAAACCCATTGTGTGATAGTTGTTCTTTTAATACAAGTTGCGTTGCGTTAAAGGATAAAACAATTAAGGAATTGCCAGTTAAGGAGAAGAAGATTAAAGTTAAAAAAAGGTTTTTTAATTATTTGGTGTTTATTTCTGAGGATACTAAAACACTGTTTTCTGAAAGAAAAGGAAAGGGTATTTGGCAAGGCTTGTTTCAATTTCCGTTAATAGAAACGGAAAGTAGCACTAGTTTAGAGGAGCTAGAAAAGAATTCTGAATTCGAGAATTTGGTAGAATTGCCAATTGAAGTTTCTTTATTTAACGAAAAAGAAATTATTCATAAACTTTCGCATCAACATTTATACACTAAATTCTGGATTGTAAAAGCAGATAAGCTTACAGAGAATGCGATTGCATGGAATACCATAGAAAAGTATCCGACACCTATTTTGATTGCTAATTTTTTAAAAAACTTCAATCCATTAAATGGATATTTTTAGTACATTTGATAGACACAATGTAATTTTATTATGGCAGGAACATTAAACAAAGTAATGCTGATTGGGCATTTAGGAGACGAGGTAAAAATGCATTATTTTGATGGAGGAAATTCTATTGGAAGGTTTCCAATTGCAACCAATGAGTCCTACACAAGTAAGCAAACCGGAGAAAAAATAATAAATACAGAATGGCATAATGTTGTTGTAAGAAACAAGTTAGCAGAGATTTGTGAAAAATATTTATCGAAAGGAGATAAAGTGTATTGTGAAGGGCGCATTAAAACGCGTCAATGGGAGCAAGATGGACAAAAAAAATATGCAACAGAAATTCATGTTGTGGATATGACTTTTTTAACAACAAAAAAAGAAACTGTTAAGCCAGCTGCGCCATTGGTTAATCAACCAAAAGCAAGCAAACCAGCTGAAGAAAACGAAGATTTACCATTTTAAAAATAAAACCATTAAAACGTGGACCCAGAACCCATACTTATATTTTTTCTTTTAGCATTTAAATTTGATTTGCTAATTACTATAAATAGTATTTCGCTAATCATTTTATTAATCTGCTCTGCATTAATCTCTGGAACAGAAGTTGCATTCTTTTCACTTTCTCAAACACAATTAGACAAACAATCAGAAAAAACTAAAGGCGCTAGTTTGGTTGTTAAATTGCTAAATAAACCAAAGAAATTATTGGCAACCATATTAATCACAAATAATTTTATCAATATTTTAATTGTTTTATTATTTGCTGCTTTAGGGGAGGTTCTTTTTGAAGGCAAAGACTTTTCTTTTAATTGGTGGGTACTGTCAATTCCAACGTATGTAATAAAATTTACGCTAGAAATTGTATCCGTAACCTTTTTAATATTGTTATTTGGAGAAGTTTTACCGAAGGTGTATGCAGCTAGAAATGCAGTGAAATTTTCTAAGTTTATGGCTAAACCAATACATTTTTTAAATACATTTTTAACCTTGTTTAGTTGGCCATTAATTGGTTTGACAAACAGTATAGAGAAAAGGTTAGGAGGGAAAAATTCGAATTTTTCTATCGAAAAACTTTACAAGGCCTTACAATTAACATCAGATGGCACAACAACAAAAGAAGAAAAGAAAATTTTAGAAGGGATTGTAACTTTCGGAAATACCGAAACGGTTCAAATAATGAAACCGAGAATAGATATTTTTGCGCTGTCTGATGATGAATCATATGAAAACGTGCTAGAGATGATTTTGAAAAAAGGATATTCAAGAAACCCTGTGTATCACGAATCAATAGATAATATTATTGGCGTTTTATACGCAAAAGATTTATTAGCCCATTTAGACAAGACAACATTTAAATGGCAAGATTTATTGCGTGAACCATTTTTTGTTCCAGAAAACAAAAAGCTAGATGACTTATTAAGTGAGTTTCAAGAAAAGAAAAACCATTTAGCTATTGTTGTTGATGAATATGGAGGAACTAGCGGAATTGTGACGCTAGAAGATGTTATAGAAGAAATTGTTGGAGATATTAACGACGAGTTTGATGATGAAGATTTATTGTACTCTAAGCTTGACGAAAACAAGTATATGTTTGATGGTAAAACCACTATTAAAGACTTTTGTAGGGTCTTAGATGTAGAAGATGAGGCGCTTTTTGAGGAAGAAAAAGGAGAATCTGAAACGCTAGCTGGTTTTATTCTTGAAGTGTCGAGAAAGTTTCCTAAAAAAGGCGAAGAAATAAATTTCCATAGGTATACGTTTACAGTAGAAGCGTTAGATAAAAAACGCATAAAACAAGTTAAAGTAACCAAGCACAATGCGTAAATTTTTTCTACTTTTTATTTCAATAATTGGATTATCATCCTGTACTGAAGATGTCTTGCCAAAACCTAAAGGGTATTTAAGTTTGACATATCCGGCAAACAGCTATAAAAATTTAACATTAAATAGACCCTACAGTTTTAAAGTGTCAGAATTTGCTATTGTTAAAGATGAGAAAAAGAACTGGTTAAAAATTCAATATCCTAAATTAAAAGCATCATTAGATATCACGTATAGACCTATTGATAATAATTTAAAAGAGCTGTTGATAGAGTCAGAAAAACTAGTGTATAAACATGCGGTAAAAGCGGAAGAAATTGCTACTAAAAACTTCGAAGATTTTGAAAAACGTATTTTTGGGAGTATGCAAGAAATTTCTGGAAATGCCGCTTCTCAAATTCAATTTCATTTAACAGATAGCACATGTAATTTTATTAAAGGAGCATTGTACTTCTATACAAAGCCTAACTACGATTCTATTTTGCCTGCAGTAAATTATATTAAAAAAGACATTATGCGTTTGGTAGAAACGTTGGAATGGAAAGAGGATTAAACTTTTACTTTTCTGCTCTGCAACCACAAATAAAATTGCAGTCCAAACAAAATTGCGCCAGCTAATAAATGTGTTGCTTGTGTTCCCATTGGGAATTCGACATAATACATTAACATGCCAGTAATGGTTTCTAAAAAGATTAAGAAAACAATCCAATTAACTAAGTTGTAGCCGAGGTTTTTAATTTGGTTTAGGTAAAACATCCAAAGGTTAACCAATACAATTGCGATGGTAAATGATCTGTGAAAATAGAATTTAAAACTTGGGTTTAGCAAGCTTAAATTTTTGTTGTCAAAACCAAATTGTTTTACCTGTTCGTCTATGAATTGTCTTACCTGAGTTCCCATCGCTATCTGAATCAAACTAAATATGGCAGATTT